>Ga0207139_1116_pt1 | contig 16664 bp, 13 predicted proteins | sample Alteio_BWMinHeat_7_FD_153585 | JGI IMG/M metagenome (GOLD analysis project Ga0207139, IMG submission 153585) | Enriched cells from forest soil in Barre Woods Harvard Forest LTER site, Petersham, Massachusetts, United States -... | ecosystem: Environmental > Terrestrial > Soil > Temperate forest >... | reverse complement strand
GCCGGACTTGCGTCCGGCCCCTTTGGTGGTCTATGTGGCTAATTGTTAGAAGGTGAGCTTCAAGCCGAGCTGTATGGCGCGAGCACCGCCGCTTCCCAGCACCGCGTTGGAAGATGCCGTATCGGGCGTAGCTGTAACACAGCCGAGTCCTGAGCCGGGGGCGTTGAGTTTTCCGCCTGCGGCTTGAGGATTTCCACTGCATCCGGCACCTCCGCCCACGGCATTACCTGGCGTGACGAAGTGAACGGTGTTGAAAAGATTAAAGACCTCGACGCGGAATTGCGCACCATAGCGCTCCTTGATGGCGATCTTCTTGGTGATCGAGGCGTCGAAGTTGTGTGTACCGGCGCCGCGGAACGGAAGCTTGGGGAAGTTGCCGTAGCTTCCATATGCGGCTGGCGTCAGGACGCCAGTGCCGAGCTGGTAGCAGCCCAGGTTGACCAGAGACGCATAGGCCAGAGTCGCTCCTGCGCCGCCTGCGGCAGCTACGCAAGCCGCGTTGTTGACGGCATATCTCGGGTCAGTGGAATTAGGCGCGAGGCCGGGAACGAAATAGGGAATCCCGGACGAGCCGTTCGGGTTAATGGTCGTGTTCCTATCGACAGCCTGGAAATTGTGAACCGGCGTCCAATCGAGCGCTTGGCCGGAGAAGTTCCAACGCTGACCTTGGGTGCCGGCGGTGTTGCCCGTCAGGCCTTCGGAGGTTCCGGAGAAGTCTGTCTTGCTGTCCGACACCTGCCAAGGCAAACCCGTCTGGAGGATGCTCACCATGTTAAACGACCATCCACCCAGAATGTCCCCGGGTACTTTCTTGACGTCCGGCATGGCGTAGGTCACCGAAAGCGTGCCGCGTTGCCGGATATCAAAGACGGTCGGCCCGTACAACTGGCTGCGCAGGCTACCGGTGCTGTCCAGGGGAATTGTGTTGTTTCCGCCTGTGCCCTGGTCGGAAGAGACTCCGAGGGCGTGCGCGAAGGTATAGCCGGCAGTGGCGCTCAACCCGTGATAATTCCGCGCGGTGAGGACCGCCTGCAGACCGTTGTAGTTGGAATCGTCGAGGTTCCCGTATTCGGCAATTTGCCGATAGTACGGGAATTGGGAAAGGTACGGCCGGGCCAACCGCTCATTCGCTGTATTGGGTTTGCATTTGTTGAAGCCGGCCGCTGCGCTGCCGATACAGGCAAAAGCTGCCGAGGTTGGGTCGCTCGGGTTCCCCCAGCCGGGGCTGAATCCACTAGGCAATAATCCCGGTTGGTTGAGATCTATACCGCTGATTAGTTTGGTGCCGTGGTTGCCCACATAACCGACCGTGAGGGATAACGTGCTGGTGATGGCCCTCTGGATGTCCACGTTCCACTGCGCAACGTACGGGGTGCGCATGTTGGGGTCAACCATCATGACGTTACATGTCTGTGGTATGAAGCCAGCAAAGGGGCCGCTGAGGAGCTTTGTAAAACCATCGCCGCAGAACGCCGAGAAATTGAGCAGCGGGGTAGACGGCCCGTTGTTTGCCCAGTTATAGGGGATACTCCCCGGTTGCGAAACGCCCCCGACCACCGTGCCGTTAATAATGGAGGGGCTTGTCGTCGGGCTGTAGGCGATGTTGACGCTATTGATCGTCCCAGCCGGGTTCTGAACAACGGGCACACCGAAGGTGCCCGCAGGAGCCCCAGGGATGGGGGTGGTAGCGCACGAAGTGGCCGCACCGGTGTTGGGCACCAACACCGAGCAGGCCACGTTTGTAGCGCCGGTCGGATTGGCGCGGAGCCCGAAAGAGTTACCGATGCCGTTAAAGACATCGAGACTCAACTGTTCATAAAGAACTCCACCCGCCGCGCGGAACACGGTCTTGCCGTTTCCGAACATATCCCAGGCGAGGCCGATGCGCGGGGAGAAGTTGTTGTGATCGCCATTGAAGGGCTCGTTGCCTTGCACCAGTCCTACTCCTGGCACGAAGTTCGCCTGAAGTTTGTTGCGCTCCGTCGGCACAGTGTTCATCTCCCACCGCACACCGAGGTTCAGGATCAGTCTCGGCCGGATGCGATAGTCGTCCTGCAGGAAGAGGGCGTAGCCAGTATAGGTAAAGTTCCTCAGAAGATTTCCGGTAAGGATGCTGTCGCTGACGCCACCCGAGCAGGAGCCCGAGTTATTGGCAGCGCAGCCCGGTTGGCCGTTGGGGTAGCCGGAGAAGAAATCCTGCAAACCGTCGAAACCGAAGCTGCCCTTGGCATTCGCGGTTACGTCCGTTTGACTTTGATTATTCTGGATTTCTCCGCCGAACTTGAAGGAGTGGTTGCCCCTCAAAACGGAGATGTGATCGGTGATCTGCAAAACGCCGTTGGGTCCGACAATCTTCGGCCAGCCTGCGCCCAGACCTACGACGCCGGTGGCAATCGACGGCATTCCGAAGTTGAATGGATTCGTGTTGCCGCTATAGAGGTGGTAGGTGCTGCCGTTGAAATTGTAATTAGACGGATCCTGGCTGGCATCCCCGCTGAGGAAGCTCTGATAGTAGTGCGTGTAGCCGACGCGGGCTTCATTGGCCCAGGTGGCATTCGGCGTCCAGGTCCAGTTGCCGGCGAAGGCCATGGAGCGCGCATACTGAGATGTCCGCTGATACGGCAGCATCTGGCTGCTGGGACCATCGACAAAAGGGCCCGAGCCCGGGCTGATGTAGTACATGCCGGTGAGGGAGTTCTTGTCGTTGACGTGATAGTTGATCTTGCCCAAGCCGGAGTCAATCTGGTTTTCGGCCTGCAGCCCGGGATTAATGTATGCCTTACCTTGCGGGAGACCATTCGTCCCAGAATTGACGGGAAAGAGGCCGGGATAGTTAGGCAGCGGCGTGCAAGTATTCGAAAGGCCCGCCAACTGGGCGCTCAGGGCGGTCAGGGCACCCGGAGTTCCGGAGCCTACCGCTCCGATGTTCATAGCGGCTTGGCAGGCAGCGATGAGATTCGAGTCGGAGGCCGTGCCATTTCCTATCGAGGAATCGAAAATCCCGGTGTTTGTGGATGTAATCGGAGTCGCGTTCGCCGACGGGAAGCCAATCGAGTAGCGTTGATCTTCAAAGCTCGCGAAGTAGAAGAGCTTATCCTTCACGATGGGTCCGCCTACGGTACCGCCAAACTGCTCGAGTTGATGCGAGATTGCGGTGCCAGGTGCCGTGAAATAGTTGATTGCGTCCCAAGAGGCGTCGCGGCCATAGGCAAAACCGGTTCCGTGAATGGTGTTGGTGCCGGACTTAATTCCGACGTTGACGGTCCCGCCGGGCTTCCAACCGTATTCGGCGCGAGGGTTTTCTTCGGTCTTGAACTCGTCGATGGAGTCGATCGAGATCATGGTCCCTGCGTCGCCGCCGGCCATGACGGAATCCCACACGGCCTGGGACATCCAAGGATCGTTGCCGCTGATGCCGTCCACCAGGTACATGTTATCGTGGGCGCGCATGCCGTTGGTGCTCTGCGCCCAGCCCGCGCCACCCGGATAGATTGTTACGCCGGGGCGAAGTTGGAGGAGGTTCGAGAAATTACGGCCATTCATCGGCAACTGCTCGACGATGTCGCTATTCAGCGTGCCGCCCAACTCGGCGTTGGTGGTTTCCACCAAGGGCAGCGCTTCGGTTACGGTAACGGTTTGGGTTTGTGCGCCCGGCTGCATGGAGAGATCAACGCGAAGATTCCCGCCCGTCTCCAAGATGATGCCCGTGCGCTCCACCGGGCTGAATCCGGTAAATGCCGCACGAACGGTGTACGTGCTGGGAGTCAGGTTTGGGGCGCTGTACGCGCCCGCTTGGTCCGTTGTCAAACTTCGGGCCGTGCCTCTTTGCACGTCGGTTATGGTGACTGTAACTCCCACCATGATTCCGCCGCTCTGGTCAGAAATAGTGCCCTGTATTGCGCCAGCATTGCCTTGCGAAAATGCGGGCAGCGAGATAAGGCAGATTGAAAAGATTAAAAATAGCAGACGCACCACACTGCGAAAATGACGCGGTTCGATAGACTGCCTGCGAATAATTCCGATCATTTAAACACACCCCCAATTATGAATGAATCAGACTTAAAATAGACAGCACCCCGCATGTTCTTTTACTCCGATTGAGCTTAACCAAAGCTTAAGGCCTGGGGTGAGTTGAAAGGGTGTGCTTCGTCCGTACGCGAGGCCCCTTCGACGCTACAGGAGCTGGGCGAAGAGGGATTCGTAGCTGCGGGTGACAGTCTCCCAACTGAAGACGCTTTCGGCGCGCTGGCGGGCCTTTTGCCCGAGATCACGGCGAAGACGATCATTGGCCAGCAGACGGGTGAGCTGGGAAGCGAGGTCGGCGGCGGCGGGTTGAAAAGGCTGGGCACCATCGGCGGCGGTTTCGCGATTTTCGGGCGTATCGAGGTACAGGACGGTATTGCCCGCGACCATAGCCTCGACCAGCGCGGGGTGGACGCCTCCGACTTCGCAGGCAAAGATGTACAGGCCGGCATTCTTCAGGAGTTGCCAGTAGCCGGGGCCGTAAATGCCACCGAGGAAGATCACGCGGGCGTCCGCTAGTGATTTCAGGCGCGCAACGTAGGCTTCGTCGTAAGGATTGCCGCCAACCATCACCAGGGGCCAGTCGGTCTGCAGCTGCCGGTAGGCGTCTATCACCAGTTCGGGATTATTTTCGGGTTCGAGGCGGCTGACGTAGAGGATGTATTGGCGCGGCGCGAGATCAACGCCTTCGAGGTTATCAGAGCCAGGAGGAACTTCGGCGCCGTAGCTGATCACGGTGGAATTCTTACCGAAGCGGCACCGGTAGTATTCCTGGATGAGGCGGGCGTCAGTGACGATGCGAGAGGGAGTGAACGTGGCCAGGGCTTCGCAGACGCTGAGGAACCCGCGCGCCAGGAAATTCCATTTGCGGCGCTTGCGATCGAGGCCGTCCACGTTGAGGACGGTGGGCTTTCCAAACAATCGGGGGATCCAGACCCATGGGCTATTGGCCACGTTGCAGAACAATACGACTTCGGCGTTGGTGAAGCTCACGTGAATCGCGGAGAGAAACGTGTGAAAGGCGGTATCGAAATATTTGTGAGAGATGGTGGGGAGAATCACGCGGCGGACTTTGGGGTCAACGACGTCGCCAGGAGTGGTGAAGGGACGACGACAGTACACGGTGACTTCATGACCGTGGGAGGCTAGGCGGCTGGAAAGCTGCTCGGCAAGAGTCTCGAAGCCGCCATAGCGGGCGGGAATGCCGCGCGTTCCCAAAATGGCGATTTTCATCGCGACGGAACCGGCCCGGCGGATTCCGCCGACAGTGCACATTCACGCAGAACACGCATGTAGGCCCCGAGTGCCTGGCGAGTACCAGAATCCTGGGGCGCGAATCCCACGAGCGCGGCCAGGGAGCGCAGCGTCATGCCCGCGGCAATGCAGGCGCGCAACGTGGCCACGGCCGCGGGGCCTTCGTGCTTGCGGAAATAACGGAGGAGATTGCGATACCAGAAGATTTGACGATCGGCGATCGGGAGTTGGCTCACGCTGTGGCCGCCGGTGTGCGTAAAGAGTGCGCGCGGGCAGTAGACAATTCTGGAGCCGCGCGCGCGCAAGCGACGGCAGAGATCGACATCTTCGAACCACACGGGGAAGAAACCTTCGTCGAAGCCGCCGACGGACTCGAAGGCTTCGCGCTTGATAGCCAGGCAGGCCCCGGCGGGCTGGTCTACGTCCTGAGATTGCGCGTAGTCGAGATCGAGGCAGCGATAACGGCGATTGAGGGGATTGCGCGGCCACAGCCGGTTGAGAAGAAGTATTTCGGCGGCCATCGTAAAGGCCGTTGGAAAGCGGCGCACTATGAAGCCGCGATCGGGCTGGTTGTCTGCGCGCATCAGAAGGCCGCCGACGGCGCCCACGCCAGCCGGTTCCAGCGCGCGCACCAGCTCCTGCAGGGCACCAGCGGCGGCGACGGCGTCGGGATTGAGAAACAGGAGAATCTTGCCTGCGGCTGCCTGTGCGCCGCGATTTGCAGCCGCAGCAAAGCCGAGATTGGCCGGATTTTGGATGAATCGGGCGCCGGGGTCGGCTGACTGGACCGCGGCGACGGTCTGGTCGCGGGAAGCATTGTCTATGACAATGCGCTCCCATTCTTGCCGGTCGCCTTGCTGGCGGAGCGCACGCAGGCAAGGCTCAATGGAGCCGGCGGAGTTGTAGGTCACGAGGATGACAGAGCCAGTCGTCACACCGGGCGGATTATAACAGTTAGGCAGTCAGGAGCGCCTTGCCAGGCGGCTAGGGGTGCGAGCCGAGCAGAGAAAGAGAGTCGAGCCATTGGTTCTGTATTAGGATAGAGCTTTATTTTTACTGAGTTGGGCCCTCTATGTGGCAACTGATAGAAGAAGCGCGGAAAAATCGAGAGCTGATCTGGGCTCTGGCGATGAAGGAGCTCCACGTCCGATACAAGCGGTCGGCGCTGGGGTTCCTGTGGGCATTGCTGAACCCATTGCTGATGATGATTATTTACAGCATTGTGTTTTCCGCGATCATGCAGCAGTCCATACCTCACTACTCGATTTTCCTGATCAGCGCGTTGCTGCCGTGGACATTTTTTTCGCAATCCTTGTCGTACGCGGTGGAGTCGATTGTGGGAAACGGCGATCTATTGAAGAAAGTATATGTGGCCAAGTCAGTGTTCCCAATGGCAGCAGTGCTTTCGAATATCATCAACTTCTTTTTCTCTATGGTTCCGTTGATTCTGCTGCTCGTCGTCTTTCGGTTTCCGTTTCACTGGACGTGGTTCTATTTCGTGGTTCCATTCGTCAGCCTTGTCTTGTTCACGCTAGGATGCAGTTTTTTCCTTGCGGTGGCTAACGTCTTCTTCCGCGACATGGCTCACATTTTGCAGGTCATATTGCAGGCGTGGTTTTTCCTCTGCCCGATTGTGTATTCTCTGAACATCATCCCGAGCCGGTACCGGCTGCTGTTCCGCCTGAATCCTCTGATCTACCCTCTCAATGGTTTTCGGCTGGCGATCTACTACGGAATGCTTCCTACACCTCAATCAGTGATTGCGTCTTTAGCGGGCGGACTCTTTGTTCTGTGGCTGGGGTATCTCTTCTTCCGACGCTATCAGGACACGCTGGTGTTTTATGTCTAGCGTGGTCCCCGCCGAAGGACACGTTCGCATCCGCTTTGAAAATGTCGTCCAGCACTTTCGAGTGATCCGGGAACGCCCGGACACCTTGCGGGAAGCGTTTGCGCATATTTTTCGCAAACGCACCAGCTATTACAACTTTGATGCGCTGAAAGGGATTTCGTTCTCGATCCGAGAGGGCGAAAGCGTGGGGATCGTGGGTCGAAACGGATCCGGGAAGAGCACGATTCTAAAGATCATTGCCGGTGTGTACCGGCCGAGCGCCGGGAAGACGACGATTTCCGGTACGGTCGCTGCGCTGATCGAGCTCGGGGCAGGTTTCCATCCTGATCTGACGGGACGGGAAAATATTGTCATCAACGGGCTCTTGCTCGGCCTCTCGAAACATCAGATCCAGCAGCGGGAGCAGCGAATCACGGAGTTCGCCGAGCTGGGTGAGTTTATTGATTCGCCGGTAAAGCAATATTCGAGCGGGATGTACATGCGACTGGCATTCGCCATCGCCACCGAGGTGGATCCTGATATTTTGTTGATCGATGAAATCCTTGCGGTCGGTGACGCAGGGTTTCGGCAAAAGTGCATGGCTCGTATCGACGATTTTCGCCAGCGCGGCAAGAGCATCGTTTTCGTATCGCACGGCCCTGGCGACGTCCGTGCAATCTGCGAACGAGCGCTGCTGATCCATGAAGGGATGCTCATCGAAGATGGTCCGGTGGACCAGGTGCTGGCCCGCTATGAAGGAATTGTTCAGCAAGCCGTCGGAGACTGATTTTCAGGCATCCCTCACGTAAAGTGGCGGTCCAGGCGACGGGTGCGCCCTCAGACATGGCAAAAGACTTGAGCTCGATTGAAGACTCTCTTCAGACAGCCTCCTCAAGCGGAAGGCCGGCTCCGCCGACTGCCAACCAGACCAGGCCCGCAGGGCTGTTGGCGCGGAAGATGCGAACGGCCGTTTCGATCTACAGAGCTCGCGGATGGAGCGGCATCAAGGACCAGATTGCCTACATTTTCCGCGGGCGGATAGGGACCGGCTGGAACGACCGGCCACAGGATGCATGTTATCAAAGCTGGATGGAGCTGCGCTCGATCCGGCATTTCTCCTCCACAGCTCGCCAACTACTGGACCACAACAATCGAATTCTTCTGGAAGGTTTTCTGGACGCGAATTCCGCTTTGGATTTTCCGGTGTGCGCAAATCCCGAAATCAGCATCCTCTTGATTCTTCACAACAAGGCCGAGCTCACGCTGGCATGTCTTTACTCGCTTTTGCAGAGTAACCTCATCTCGTACGAAATCGTCGTCGTTGACAACGCTTCCACGGATCAAACGCAACGGCTCCTGCAGCAGACGACCGGGCTCGAAATTCTCCGGAACGAAACGAACGTTCACTACCTGCGCGCCTGCAATCAGGCTGCGAAGGTCGCCAGGGGAAAATGCCTACTACTGCTCAACAATGACGCTCAGGCGCAAGGAACCAGCATCCGTCAAGCGATTGAGACGCTGGAATCCTCCCCTAAGATCGGGGCCGTCGGAGGCAAGGTGATTCTTCCCGACGGCAGCCTGCAGGAGGCGGGCAGCATCATCTGGCAGGACGGCTCCTGCCTGGGTTACGGGCGCGGCGATTATCCGTTTGCGCCATCGTACATGTTTCAACGGGATGTGGACTATTGCTCGGGAGTGTTTCTGCTTACCAAGCGGGAGCTATTCCTTGAGGAAGGCGGATTTGATGAAGCATATTTACCCGCCTATTACGAGGAGACGGACTTCTGTGTGAGACTGTGGAAACGAGGATTGCGGGTGGTTTACGACCCGCGTGTCACCATCCAGCATTATGAATTCGCTAGCTCCCAATCGAGAGAGACTGCCATTGGCCTGCAGGCTCAGCATCAAAAGATTTTTGCCACACGACATAGAGACTGGCTGCACTCGCAATGCGCTCCGACACCGGAGAACATTGCCGCGGCGCGGATGCGCCGACGGAAAGATACGAAGAGAATCCTGTTCGTCGAGGATCGAGTACCGCACCGCAGTGCCGGCAGCGGGTATCCGCGAAGCAACCGCATCCTTGAGGAACTGGTGCGCATGGGCCATTCCGTTACCCTGTGGCCGCTACAGTTTCCCCAGGAGCTGTGGTCGCATACCTATCGTGACATTTCGCGCGAGGTGGAAGTGATAGCCGTTGGCGGATCGCTGAACGCTGCCCGCACCCTGGACAAGGGCCGCACAGACTACGATTGTTTGCTGGTGAGCAGGCCGCACAATCTGCGGGCGCTACAGAAGATAAAGCCTCGGCTCCTTGCTGAAACGCGCGTGGTGTATGACGCGGAGGCGATATTTTGTCTGCGAGAAATACGGCGATTACAATTGGTGGGCAAAGAACCTTCTCCCCAGGTACAGGAGAGAATGATCGGCGACGAGATTGCGCTCGCGCAGGGATGCAACCAGGTTATCTGCGTTTCAGACAAGGAGGGCCAAGAGTTCATACGACGCGGATTCACGAATGTGCGGGTCTTGGGCCATGCGCTGGAGTGTTCGCCGACCACAAGTGATTTTGGCGAGCGCAAAGACATTTTATTTGTAGGGGCCTTGGACGCGGCCGACAGTCCCAATGCCGACTCCATGCGGTGGTTCTGCAAAGAGATATTCCCGCGCGTGCGACAGCGAACGGGCGACGGAGTGAAATTCATCGTGGCCGGGCGAATCTGCGAGGAACTAAAAAAAGAACTCCGCGGAGAATCGATCGAAATTGTCGGAGAAATTGCCGATCCGAAAGCTTTGTACAACCAGGCGAGGGTTTTCGTCGCTCCCACACGGTTTGCGGCTGGTATTCCGTACAAGGTTCACGAAGCGGCGGCGCACGGGGTACCTGTCGTGGCGACCCGGCTGATCGAATCTCAGCTGGGATGGAACAATGAAACTGAACTGCTTGCCGCGGATGACGGCGAGGGCTTCACCGCGGCCTGCAGCCGGCTGTATCAGGATTGCGCGCTGTGGAATCGCTTGAGGGAGAACGCCCTACGGCGCGTAGCGATCGACTGTTCGCCCGAAGAATTTACTTCTCGTCTACGGGCTATTATCGGCTGAACGGGTTCGCAGTATTCGCTAGAATTTGAAACCCGCCGCTTTCGCATCGTCGTAGAACATCTTGACGGTATCCAGTGAGAACTCGTCCAAGTCATAGCCGACAAGAGATAATTTCTTGAGAATGTCATTGGTGACTGTGATGACGTGGCATCCAATGGCGTCCGCTTGAAATATGTTCAGCAGTTCGCGCGGACTGGCCCAGATCAATTCGGCTTTGGGTACGGCTTTCATTTCTTCGAGGGCCGCGACCATCAGAGGGATCGGATCGCACCCGGTATCCGCAACACGACCGGCAAATACCGAAATGTAGCTCGGCACGGCAGGATCCAGAGCCGTCACCACTTCCCGAACCTGAGCCAGACTCAGGAGGGCGGTGACATTTACTTTTACTTTGCGCAAGGCCAGACAGCGGATCAGAGGAGCCGCCGTCTCGCGATTGGTGTTCGTGATCGGAATCTTGACGTAAACATTTTCAGCCCAGCCGGCAATTTCCAGCGCTTGGCGCTCCATTTCGGCGAAGTCATCGGAGAAAACTTCAAAGGAAACGGGTTTGTTTTTGATTTCCTTCAGCACGTCCTTGGCGAATGCGCGGTAATCGCTGATTCCAGCCTTGTGCATGTGCGTTGGGTTGGTCGTAAACCCCCGGATGTAGGGTTTGGCGGCCATTTCCAACATCCCGGCTTTATCGGCGCCGTCAGCGAAAATTTTTACTCGCAGCTTTTCCAGCATGGTGCATCTACCTCTTCAAGATCACGGTCGCGGCTTCGGCCAGAGAAGCAACTCTGAAGTCATAATCGCGAGGCTGCTCTTCCTTATAGCCGTAGTCAACGAAAAATGTCCTACAGCCAGCGCGGCGTCCCGCTTCCACGTCGCGCCAACGGTCTCCGACCATATAGCTCCCCGCCAGATCAATCTGCAAATCCTTTGCGCTGGCCAAGAGCATACCAGGCTGTGGCTTGCGGCAGTCGCAATGGTCAACCGCATCGTGATAGCAGACCACAAAACGGTCGATCGGCAAAGCGTTCGCAAGGCGCGTGTGAATCTTCTCGACAACGTCGCGCGTGATCGTACCCCGCGCCACATCGGGCTGATTGGTCACGACAATCAGCAGGAAGCCGGCATTTTTCAATCGTTGGAGCGCGTCGGCAACTCCGGGCAGAATTTCCAATGCATCTGCCGATGCCGGCGGATACGGCTTACCGTTACTGACCGCAGCACGGTTAATCACGCCGTCTCGATCGAGAAAGACTGCCCGCCGGCCCGTACCCGACGATTTCACTTCAGGGGGCAAGCGATTCCCACCTGGTCTGGTTTGCCTTGAGTTTAGGGTGAGAGACGAGCAGGTGCCAGATGACCGATTGGAAAGCCTCGGCGTGCGGAGTGATAGTGTCCTGGCTCACGGTAGGCACAATCACACAAACATCCGCAACCTGGGCCGTGTAACCCCCATCGCGACCCACGATGCCAGCCACTTTCGCTCCAATTTTCTTGGCATACTGCAGCGCCAAGACCAGGTTTGGACTTACGTTCTTCTCGAGATTTCCCCCGCCGACCGAAAAAACAAAAATGCAGTCCTTGGGAGATAGCCGGCTGACCTTCAACCATTCGGCGAAAACGGAGGCCCATCCTTGATCGTTGGTTCGAGCGGTGAGTTCGGAGACGTTGTCGGTAGGAGCATAGGACTCTATGCCCACGATCTTGCGAAAATCATTCACGGCGTGGGAACAGTTTCCGGCGCTGCCCCCGACTCCCAGGAAGAATAGGCGGCCACCTTCGCGCCGGACGGTGGCGATGAGATCTGCTAGTTTTTCTACTTCCCCAGCGTTCAGCTGCTTAAGAATCTCGATGGCCTCATCGATATGGTGCTGAGCGTAACTCACGGCTTCCCTCTGGTCAGGAACTCATCCGTTTCCTGCAATCCCGTTTGCGAGCCTATCTCGTAGAAACGCTCAAACACTTCATAACCGGCCAACCGCCCTTGGACTGCAAGACTGTGGTAAACCTCCGCAAGATCAAACGGCGTGTCCGGCGGGCGATCGACAATGAGTGACGCCGAGAGAATCCCGAGTCCATAGTCGATGTGCCTCATCTCTGAACGAGGACTCTGCTTGTTATACTCCACGATGCGTCCTTGCTGGAACAGCACGTTGCTCTTGTCCCAGCGGTCATGATTTTGCAGGACGGTCATGAGGGCCGGCTTGCCGCTTTCCAGAAAACTGCGCTCGACGGCGCGGAAATCTACCGGCAGATACGAGTCACCATAAAATACAAAGAAACGATCACCAAGTTGGGGCAGCGCCCGACTCAACGCTCCCCCAGTTCCCAAGAGCCGAGGGCCGTCATGCGAATAGGTGACTTCGAGGCCATAAGCGGACCCATCGCCCACCTCGGCCTCAATCTGTTCGCCTAAATAACCGACGCACAGTACCACACGGCTTGCACCTTGCGCGCGCAAGTATTCAAGTTGCCATGCCACGAATGGTTTGCCCGCCACCCGAACCAGAGATTTGGGGATTTTTTCCGTCAGAGGATAAAGGCGCGTAGCCAGTCCGCCAGACAGAATAGCAATCGGAAGCAAAAGCCCTTGCCCCGAAGCCGACTTGCGGTCACTCATTCGCGAGCAACTTGGATCCTTCAAAATCGAAACGGAACCGCACTTCACGGAGACCGGCACCACGCATAGCCTTGCGAAGACGGGCGTTATCCGCCGAGTAAAACATCAGGAATCCTCCGCCGCCAGCACCAATCAGTTTGCCGCCGATGGCTCCGTTGCCTATGGCCAAGTCATACAGTTCGTCGATCGTCGGGTTGGACACGCCGCCGCTGCGCTTCCGCTTGCGCTCCCAATGTTCCTGCATAATCTCCGCGAACCGGCGCGTATCGCCTTGCTCCAAGGCGTCTTTGCTGAGGAGGCCTAGTTGCTTGACGCAGTGGAGGTTTTCCAACATCTCAGATTCGTTGCGAATGGAACGGTCATTCTGGTCCTTGAGGATCGCAGATGCAGACCGCGAATAGCCGGTGAAAAAGAGGAGCAGATGGTCTTCCAAATCAGCGAGTGTATCTTCCGGCAGTTTGAGCCGCTCGACCCGGACGGGCTGGTCGGCGGCAAAATGAAAGCAGGTGAGACCGCCAAACGCGGCAATGTATTGGTCCTGCTTGCCAATAGGCTCCTTCAAACGATCTAATTCGATCGTGCAGGCGGCATCCGCCAGGTCTCGCGGATTGATCGACGTTCTCTGAAGAGCAAAGAGCGCCTTCAGCAGCGCGGTCGTAAAACTGCCGGAAGAACCGAGACCCGTCCCCGTGGGGATGTCCGCCATCGTCGCAATTTCGAGATTGTCCGGCAGGCCCTTCACGTAAGAAAGGCATTCCCTCAAGATGGGGTGCTGGATGGCCGAAACGGCTTCGCATTTTTCGAGCTGCGAGTACTTCAACAGGTACCCCGAGACGAACCGCCGGTGGATGTCCACGTAGACGTACTTATCGATCGCGGCGGAAATACAAAACCCACCATGGAGGCGGTAGTAGGACGGCAGATCCGTCCCGCCGCCACCGAGGGAAATCCTGAGCGGGCTGCGCGAAATAATCATGGTTCGAGTTTGCGGGCGACGGCAACGACCTGCCATCCGAGAGGCGAGTTGGCGACATTAAAGCGAAACAAAAACCCAAAGACATGCATTGCTAGCACGGCAAGGGCATTGGGGTGGCCATGACCCGTTCCAGCCCCGGCGTCGTCGATCAGTTTCTTCCCCCGCAGGATGACGGTGAGTCGGTAAAGATTGAAGAAGGGGAAACCCGCCAGTTGAACCCTCTCGATGAGGAATCCCCCAGATTTTAGGACAGCAGCGATCGAATGTTTATCGAAGTGCTGGCGATGTCCGATGTGCCGGTCGAAAGCTGACATCGGTCCTCCGGGAACGGTAAGGATCAACCGGCCCCCGGGTTTGAGATAGGTCCTGACAGATTGCAAAAAGCCGACAGGGTCATCAACGTGTTCGACAACCTCAGAACAGACGGCGACATCGGCAGCCCCTCGATATTCACGCAATGCTTGTGGCGGATTGAAGAGGTCGGCCTGAATGAACGTGGCTCCCGGAACTTTTGCGCGGGAGATGGCGACTCCCATCTCGCTCAGTTCGAGCCCAACCATCCGCCTAGCAACGCGACGGTTTGCAGCTCTTCGCAAGAAATCGCCCTGACCACTACCGATGTCCATGAGCAAATCGATCTCTCCAAGCATGCGAGAAATCGTAGCAAGGACGAGTTCGTGGCGCATGACCTGAGCTGGATTCCGGCTCGCGGCGTCAGCATAGGTCCCCCAGTGGGCTGTCCAATCGTCCTTGCCGACTTTTTTAGCAGAAACTTCCATTGTTTTCGATCAACCCCCTCGACCGAAAACCCGTTCGCGCTCTTCGTGACTAGCCTGCGCCGGACCATCCGGCGTGATGTACTGACAACATCGGTCATTCATCGGAGCGGGTCAACCGGCGCCCCAGTTCCAAGAGCAGCGTGAACCCAAACGTCTGCACGCCGAGCAAAATAAGCAACAGTCCAAGAACGGCGGGATGAGAGAGACCCGCCAGCCTCAATCCATTACGGATATATCCAACCACGAATGGAATATCGAGCAGCAATCCAAACAAGACCAGAAGGCCAGCGCCGAACATTCCTCGATCGTACGTGAGGTCATTCAAAATGGTTCTTTCGATTCCGGGGCGCAAACCGTGCGAAATGCGCGCCAAGATGCCAGCTTGGAATAAAGCGAATCCCAGGATAGTCGCCGTCATGCCGAACAGCATCCAGTAGAGATTCAGGCCAATTGGACCAATTGCAACCGGTCCACGCGCCAAAACAGAACAAAGGAAAAGCCCGAACGCCATGAAGCCAAGCCCCGGCTTGATCAAAAAAGAATCCGGGCTATAGATCAACATCACTTTCAGATTGATCCATCCCGCACGCCAAGGAGACCAGAATCCCGCACGCCGATGATGACTGAGGCGACCCTCTCGGTCCTTGAAGAACGTAACCGGGACCTCGGCGGTTCGCAGGCCCATGCGACTGGCCTTGAGAACCATTTCCGAGGCGTATTCCCAGCCAGCGGATGTCAATTGCAAACGAAGCAGCGCGTCCCGAGTGATCCCGCGCATGCCGCAATGAATGTCGCTGTAGTGACTCTTATAGATACGATTCAGCATCCATGTCGTCAACGGAGTGCCAAAGTAGCGATGCAACGCGGGCATGGCATCCGGCGCGATCGTCCCCTTAAAGCGCGAGCCCATCACGAATTCATGATCGCTTTCATAGCTATCAATGAAAGGTTTGAGCTCGCGAAACTCGTAGGTCAGGTCACAATCGCCCATGATGATGAATTCGCCGCGAATGAAAGGGATCGCGTCGATGTAAGCCTGCCCCAAACCGCGTTTCGGTATCCGCAGAACGTGCGCGCCCTTAGCCAAGGCAATCTGGGGTGTCTGGTCGGTGGAACTGTCTACAATGATAATCTCCCCGGAGACGCCTGCACGCTTCAACCCTTCCCAGCACCAGTCGATGAACTCGCCGATGGTGATTTCTTCGTTCAGGGCGGGAACAACAATGCTGACAACTGGCGTTTCACTGCTCGGCCCATGCGCCGCGCGGAATAGCTCGACGCTCGTAGGAGCACCCCAGGAAGTCATGGCTTGCTTAGCTGAGCTCATTCCGCATGGCCTCTAGTGACGCCTTCATGGCTTGTCTCGATGACCGTGCGGCTCTCCATCCCCGTGCTTTGATCTTGGAAACGTCAAACAGCACTTTGGGCACGTCGCCCTTCCAGCCGCGGTCGCCCCCGGAGTAGTCGTATTGTACCTGAGTCGAGTCAAGACCGGAGACCGCACAGGCAATATCGGCAATTTCGGTGACGGTGATGTAGTCGTCGGTGGCGACGTTGAAGACATCAAATGCGGACGCGACATTGCTGGTACTGAGGATCATGAGCATAGCGGCGACCACGTCATCCACATGGATGTAAGACTTGCACTGGGTGCCGTCACCAAGGATTCGCAGCTTACTGGGATTGGCGCGCAAGTTACGAATAAAGTCATAGCCGACGCCATGTGTTTGCCGAGGGCCGACGACATTTGCGAAACGGAAGGCCCTGGCGCTCATTCCAAACATGTGGCAATAGGCCGCGATCAGGGCCTCGCAAGCCAGTTTGCTGGCGCCATAGGTTGAAATCGGCACGCACGGACCGTAGTTTTCGGCAAAGGCGACGCCGGGCGCGTCTCCATACACACCACTGCCGGATGTGTAGAGAATCTTTTTCGCCTTGTTCTTTCGCATCGCTTCCAGGATATTCTGGGCGAGATACGTGCCCTCCCAAAAATCGATGTCCGGCTGGGTGACCGCCTTGGCGATATCGGGGTTCGCTGCCAGATGAAACACGATATCGACGCCCTTCATCGCGTTCGATAGTTGCGCT
>Ga0207139_1114_pt1 | contig 16755 bp, 8 predicted proteins | sample Alteio_BWMinHeat_7_FD_153585 | JGI IMG/M metagenome (GOLD analysis project Ga0207139, IMG submission 153585) | Enriched cells from forest soil in Barre Woods Harvard Forest LTER site, Petersham, Massachusetts, United States -... | ecosystem: Environmental > Terrestrial > Soil > Temperate forest >... | reverse complement strand
GAATTCCAACACGCGGTCGATCGCGCTCCAAAAAATGCCGAGTACGAGTACCTGTTGGGCCGTGAGAATTTCGCGGTTGGGAATTGGGAAATTGCCGCCAAAAGTTACAGTCGAGCGACTGAGCTCGACCCGCACAGAGCGGTGTACTTCCTCAATCTCGGGGACGCGCTCTTTCGCGCTGAGGACTATGAAGGCGCGACTGCGGCTTTCGAGTCTGCCTATAAGGCAGACCCGAGCACTCCCGAAATCGAGTATTTGATTGGCTATGGCTATCGTGCGCAGAGTCACCTTCAAGAGGCGCGCGAACATTTTGAGCGACAGTTGCAGATCGATCCGAAGCACGTAAATGCCCTGGCCAATCTTGGCTGGGTTCTGTTGCAGCAAGACAAGCTGCCGGAGGCCCAAGCGAAACTGGAGCAAGCAGTGCGCCTGGCTCCGGAGAACGTGGATGCACGCTTCGATCTGGCAAATGTCTATGCAAAATCGAAGCAGACCGATAAGGCCATCGAGCAATATCAGCGTGTCGTGGATTTCAACCCCGATCACACACGCGCACATTATCAGCTTTTTCTTCTCTACAGCAGGAGCAAACAGAGCGATCAAGCGCAAACACAGCTAACCGACTTTCATCGACTACAGGAGTTGGAGCAAATGGTACTGCGCACCGAATCTCAGCTGAGCAAGATTCGCCGCGTTCGCACTCCCAACGATACCGATATCTCCGCACAACCAGGCATGCAAACTCAACCGCCGTTGCCGCCGCCAGGAAGGGTGAGATGAACAACGCCCGAGCTGGAGTGATTCGCGGCATTTCGATACTGCTGTTTGTTTCGGCCAGTTTGGCGCAGCCGCCCGCTGTCCAGAAGGTGGATCCGCCCAATTGGTTTGTTGGCCTATCAAGCCCGATGTTGCTGATCAAAGGCGAGCATTTGCAGTCGGCCAACGTCACTGCGAACTCGCCCGGCGTGCGTGTCACTAGAGTGCAAGGTCAGCGTACAGCCACATCTTCGGACGGCGGAGACTATCTGTTTGTTTGGCTCGACATCGCTTCCGATGCCAATGGCGGCGACGTGCCGATCACGGTAAGCACTCCTTCCGGGAAAACGAGTTTCAAGTTTCCCATTACGAAACGGCGTCCGCTGAGTGATGGCTTTCGCGGTTTTGATGGGAACGATGTCATTTATCTCATCATGCCCGACCGATTTGCCGATGGAGATACCTCGAACGACTCGCCCGCTCAAGCACCGAAATCTTACGATCGCAGCGATCCGCGCGCTTATCACGGCGGCGATCTGCGCGGCATCACTCAGCACCTCGACTATTTGAAAGAGCTGGGCGTCACCACCATCTGGACAACACCGATTTACCACAACGCCGACGATCGGCGCGACTATCACGGCTACGGCGCAGTCGATCTGTATGCCGTGGATGAGCGTCTCGGAGACCTGGAGGAGTATCGACGTTTCGTCGGGGCAGCACATCAGCGGGAAATGAAGGTTCTGCTCGACCTGGTTCCGAACCATATTGGGCCCACGCACCCCTGGGTCAATGATCCTCCGGACACCGAGTGGCTGCATGGAACACGACAAAATCACGTGCGTGCGGAGGGGAACTTTGCTCCCATAACCGATCCTCACTCTCTCTATCCGGAGTGGCGCGCCGCAGTGGAAGGTTGGTTCGCCGATATCTTGCCCGACATGAATACGGAGAACCCACTGACGAAGCAGTATCTGATTCAGAACGGTATTTGGTGGGCAGAAGAAGCTGCGCTCGACGGTTTTCGTCTGGACACATTCCCCTATGTCGGACGCCAGTTCTGGCACGATTTTCACGCGGCTATGCATTCTGCGTATCCGAATTTTAAAACGGTTGGAGAGTGCTTTAACGGAGATGCGACTATCGTCTCTTACTTCGCGGGTGGAGTTGCGCGTGATGGCATCGATACTGGCCTGGACACTCCCTTCGATTTCCCTGTTTTCTTTGCTATTCGAAACACTGTGATTGGAAACTCACCCATCTGGAAACTTGCAGATACCCTTCGTCTTGACTGGCTCTATCCCCATCCGGAACGACTCGTCCCGTTCGAAGGCAATCATGACGTAGCGCGATTCGTCACCGAGGCAAAGGGAGATACACGCAAGCTGAAGCTCGCCTTCTCGATTCTATTCACCATCCGAGGCACACCGCAGATGTACTACGGGGATGAAATCGGGATGGAAGGAACTGGCGATCCAGACAACCGTCGAGATTTCCCGGGCGGTTTTCCCGGCGATCAGCACCCCGCTTTCACGCGGACCGGACGGACTGAGAAAGAACAGGACATCTTTCATCACGTCCAGTCGGTGTTGAGGCTGCGATCGCAACACTCTGCGCTGCGCACTGGCGACTTCAAGGACATCTTCGCCGATGAAACCGCATATGTGTACATCCGCCATTCTGGAAACGACACTGTTCTGATTGCAATCAACAACTCAGATCAGACGCGCACCATCAAGCTACCCTCGTTCTTTCATGGCGCTCTCACTCCGCTGTCGGAGGGAGAGTCAGGCCCACAGATCACGTCATCTGAAACGCAGATAGAATTGCCGGCGCGAACGGCCGCCATCTATTCAGTTCAGTAAAGCCGACTGGCATGCATGTGTCTCAAGATCGCTCTCAGAACTGGCGCAACTATCTCACAAACTACGGACCGGCAACGGCAATCTGCAGCGCTTGCTGTCTGCTCTCTCTTTTCGCAGTGATCTCGCATCAACGACTGCTGGCAGAACCCGCGAAGTCGCCCAATCCACATTCCATTTCAGGAACGTTCATCGATGTGACTACTTCCAGCGGTATTCACTTCGATTACCAAGCCTCCCACACATCGAAAAAATACCTGCCGGAGACGATGGGCGCAGGCGTGGCACTGTTTGACTACGACAACGACGGAAGACTCGATGTCTTCCTTGTGAACGGAGCACCAATTGACGATCCAACTACAAAGGGAACTATCCCGCAAAAGTCCGGACCAAAATACTGGAACCGTCTTTATCGCCAAAAGAAGGACGGAACGTTCGAGGACGTCACGGAAAAAGCAGGCCTGCAGGGTGCAGGCTACGGCATGGGCGTCGCCGTCGGCGATTACGATAACGACGGCTACGAAGATCTCTACGTCACCGCATATGGAGGAAATAAGCTCTACCACAACAACGGCGGTGGAACGTTTACTGACGTAACCGCCACAGCAGGCGTGGGTGGAAGCGGTTGGTCCACCAGCGCCGCGTGGGTGGACCTCGATGGCGATGGACGTCTGGATTTAGTTGTTTTGCGTTACCTCAATTGGGACTTTAGCGACATCTGGTGCGGCCAGCGCAAGCCGGGATATCGTGCGTATTGTCAGCCAGACCTTTTCCCGCCAATCACGCCCTTGGTTTATCACAACGAGGGCAATGGTCACTTCAAGGAGATCTCTCAAGCCGTAGGCATTTCCAAACCGGGAAAGGGCCTGGGAATCGCTCTTGCCGATTACGATCGCGACGGTCACATCGATGTCTTCGTAGCCAACGATTCCATGGTTGAGTTCCTTTACCACAACAGGGGCAATGGGACGTTGGAGGAAGTCGGGCTGGAATCGGAAACTGCCGTTGATGGAGACGGGCGCACCTATGCCGGTATGGGAGTGGACTTTGCCGATTACAACAACGATTTGCTTCCCGATCTGGTGGTCACGAATCTCGCTAAGCAAAAATACGCGCTCTACCAGAACAACGGCGATCGCAGCTTTACCTATGCGAGTCTCAGTTCAGGAATTGCTCAAAGCTCGATGCTGCACTCGGGATGGGGGGTGCGCTTCATCGATTATGACAACGACGGCTGGAAGGACATCCTGGTTGCGCAGGGTCACGATCTCGATACCGTGGAGCTAAGCTACCCAAACTTGCATTACCGCGAACCAATGCTTCTGATGCGGAACACAGGTAGTGGATTCGAGGACATTTCGTCGAATTCAGGAGCGGTGTTTAAGGAGCCTTGGGTAGGACGCGGTCTGGCTATCGGCGACATCGACAATGATGGCCGGATCGACGCAGTGGTTACGACTAACGACGGTCCAGTCCATATCCTGCTCAACCGGACTCAGACTCAGAATCACTGGCTCACGCTGGAACTGGTGGGCCATAAGAGCAACCGCGATGCGATCGGTGCCGAGGTTAAGTTGGCAACGCGAACTTTGTCGCAGGTCGCTACGGTGAATACCGCAAGCAGCTATCTTTCATCCAGCGATAAGCGGGTCCATTTTGGGCTTGGGACGGAAGAAAAGGCCGAATCGATCGAGATTCATTGGCCGAGCGGCATCGTGCAGAAGCTCGCCAATATCCATGGAGATCAGATCTTGCGCATCGACGAACCTTCGCGATGAAGGGAGCAGGAATCGATTTGTCCGGTGCTGCTCTGACTCATTGAATCGGCTCAACGGACGAGCAAACGAGGGAAGAACCGAAGATCTTCCCTCGTTTATTTCGAGTTTGATGGCTACTGGATCTCGATCCCGCTCACCAGGGAGTTATCTTTGACTGTGGTGAACTTGATCACGTATTGGCCGCTGGAATTTGCCGGCTCCGCGAATTGCTCGATTACCGCTTTGTTCTTGGCTCCCGCAGTCGCAAAGATGTCGAAGTTCGTCAACACCTGAGTGCCGTTGATGCTTACGTTGAACAATCGCGAACCTGCTGAACTCCAGTAGGTCTCGGCAAAATGCAGCCTCACAGTGTGGCTCGAATTCGCGGTGAAGCCGGGGATGGTGTAAGTGAAATTGCCATCACGCCCGGTCTGATATACGCCCATCGGCGCAGGATTGGTGACGCCGCTCAGATCGATCGTGTTGGCATGGCTAATGGTGCCACCGCCGGAGAAGTCTTCGTCGGCGACGAAGGGACTCACTGCGGGGCCGCCGGCGTTGATCCTGACGATTGTCGAAGCGGACAACGTGGTCGCGCTAGCTTGGTTGGAGGGGACAGATACACCTCCAGTATCCGCTGCCTCAACACGATAGAAGTACGTAGTCGCTGCTGAGAGCCCGTTATCGGCGAACGAAGTGCCGGTTATGACACTTGCGACCTCATTGCTGGAAGACGGTGTAAATCCGGAGGCCGTGCTACGGAACAGGCTATACGTGACTCCCGCCGTTGGCGACGCTGTCCAAGTCAGGTTGATTTCACTACTCGATATAGTCTTTGCAACGAGGTTGGAGGGTGGTTGAGGCGGCGGAGGAGGAGAGTTTTTCCCGGTCAACTCCACGATGGCTGCGCTGGCAGCAGGAACGTTGATCGTGAAGTCCCCTGACGTAGAGGGAGAAATCGATGACGACGTTCCATTCCAACTGCCGTCCCCGCCGATGGCGGAGCCTCCCAGGGTGATGCCCGAAGTAGCAGTGACATCCGAGCTCGCCTGCTGCAGGGTCCAAATCGCCCCACTCGCATAAGTTGCTCCAGGACTAAGGGTAACGGTTGTGTTCCGCGCGCCGGCAAAATGCTCTTTATTGATGATAGTCGCGTAGAGATTCCCAGTTGAGGAATCTAATACGCCGTATGCAGTGAGGTTGACGCTGTTCGGGTTTGAACTAACCGTAGTGGATACATTCTCTCCATTCGAACCAAGTGCGAAGGCTTTAATTCCATAAGCAACTGGTTCCGCGGTGTAACTGCCGCTCAAGACCGTTGGTGTGATCGGGTCATAGACGGATGTTGCGCCGGTATGGAAGTTAAGACCTCGAGAGTTCTGCGTCGCCCACCAATGCATATAATCGAGCGCCCACAAGGTTGACGCATAGACGTTGCTGACGCCTGACTCGCCTTGTGACGCAAGGCTGTTTGTCTCCTCCAGCCGGAAGACCTCTCCATCGGATACCGCTGTGCTGGGAAATTGAGAATAGTACAGAGCGTAGTTGTTGGATCCTCCGCTCAGCCGGCTGGGATCCAGTAAAAAGTCGATGTCGGCGCTGGTTCCGCTACCTGTGCGCGTGCCGGGATAGTAGTGGCCGCAGATAAGCAGCACACTGTTGTCTCCCTTGTACTCGTTCGCGAACGATTCCGCCCATGGCTGGCCTCCGCCGTTGGTGGTCGCCGGTGCGCAAAACTTCGCGTTAGGAGCCGCGGCCAGCACCGCGCTTCGATAGGCTTTGAAGTCGGAGTCGTAAGTACTGTAACTGCTGATATAAACGTTCGGTTCGTTGCCTACTTCGAAGCAATCGGTAAGGCTGCTGTAGTGTTTCATGATGTAGCCGGCTTCTCCAGCCGCCGCGTTGGGGTCGTAAACCTTCAAGCGCAGCGTGAAGATGATCTTGATGCCGGCGGCCTGAGCAAACGCATAGAGGTTGTCAATGATCGGACACTGATCGGCGGCCTCACACGTCGAGTTTGCAGGGAGTTGTCCGTTGTTGTCGTTCACATTGTCTGCGCTGTTGCCTCCCAGTCTGAGACTCTTAATGCCAAGCGTCTTGAATATATTGATCAGCGGAGTATTGGTTGCACTGAACACATAGTTACCGTTGCTGTCGGGAAAGAGTAAAAGCGTTTCATAACTAAACCCCGCGAAGTTAGAGGAGAGTGCCTGTCCAGTGTTGCTCTGATTTACTGAAACGCCGACTGGCGATTGTGCCTCGGTCATTGTGGGTACGAGTAACAGCAACAGGATCGGTGTGAGCATGGCCAGTTTGGCTTGTCTCAACATGGCATAACCTCCTCAATCTAGCCTTGAATGACATGAAAAGGGGGAGACCGGACAACAGTCTCCCCGTTCGCGTGTTCCGTCGATCGTTACTGGATTTCGATCCCGCTCACCAGGGAGTTGTCTTTCACCGAGGTGAACTGGATCACGTATTGGCCGCTGGAATTCGCAGGCTCGGCGAATTGCTCGATGACTGCTTTGTTCTTGGCTCCGGCGGCGGCGAAGATGTCGAAGTTCGTCAACACCTGAGTACCGTTGATCTTCACGTTAAACAATCGTGAACCTGCCGAACTCCAATAGGTTTCGGCGAAGTGCAGCCTCACCGTGTGACTTGAATTCGCGGTGAAGCCCGGGATTGTGTAAGTGAAGTTGGCATCACGTCCGGTCTGATATACGGCCATCGGCGCAGGATTGGTGACGCCGCTCAGATCGATGGTGTTGGCATGGTGGATGGTGCCCCCCCCGGCGAAGTCTTCGTCAGCGACGAAAGGACTCACGGCGGGTCCGCCGGCATTAATCTGAACAGGATTCGAAGTTCCGGACCCGGTCGTCGCGCTGGCGGAAGCGTTGCCAGAACTCCCTACGGAGTTCACGGCTGTCAGCGTGTAGGTGTAGGCGGTTGAAGCAGTCAGCCCCGTGTCGTTGTAGCTGGTGCTGGAAAGACCGCTGGCGATCTGCGTGCCATTTCGGGAGACCTTGTAGGTCACAGCGCCGCCGCAGGGTTGACCGGTAGAGGCTGTCCAGCTTAGGTCGATCTCGCTGCTGGAGACGTCCGTGGCGGTGAAGTTGGTGGGAGTGGTTGGTGGTGAGCAGCCCGCAGGCGGAATAATCTCGATGCCTCTCAGGCTGGGATTAGTGTGCGGATCTCCGTTGGTTCCAGCGGTGAAAGCAATGGTGATTTTCCCGGAGCTATCGGCCGCCGTGGAAAAGACCTTCTCTGTAGCTTTGAACTCGGCTCCGGCATCGGCAAAGATGTCGTAGTTGGTGAGTACCGACGTTCCATTGATGGCGACGTTGAAGGCGCGCTGTCCGGCCGCGGTGTAGGCTGTTTCGGCAAAGTGCAAACGCACTGTGTAATTGCTGTTCGGTGTCAGATTGGGAATGGTGTAGGTCGTAGGTCCCCAGCGCTCCGTTCGATACACTCCCTGCGGTGCTGGATTAGCGACGCCGGAAACGTCGATGACGTCCGGATAGGCGTTCGACGCGCCTGCGCTGTAACCGACGTCCTGGACGAAGTTCTGCGTTCCCGCCAGACTTCCCGAGCTGATCGCAATCGCCTGGACATTCGTGCCAGTCAACGGCGTGGCCACATTGGCCTCGTTGGAGGTGGGCGACTCACCCGACTCCTGCCCCGTAGCTGTGACCTCGTAGTAATAAGTCGTGCCTGGCGTGAGCATCACATCGGTGAAGCTGGTCGCCGAAACTCCTGTGGCGATCATGGTGCTGAAATTCGTGTCAGAGACAGACGAGTGTTCGGTTCCAGCGCTGGTGCTACGGAAGATGTTGTAGGTCAGACCGGGATCGCTCGTGGTGCTCGCGTTCCAATTCAACTGCACCTGACTGTTCGACACCGCGGTCGCTGTCAGAGAAGTAGGACCGTTCGGCGCTGCGGCCTGGTACACCCGGACGTAGTCGATGTTCATGAATTGCGGCAGCACAGTCCCAGCGCCGGGAGGTCCAGGGAATCCGCCGCCGACTGCTACATCGAAGATGATGAAAAAGGGATGAGCAAAAAAGTCCCATTGACCAAGCGTGGATGTCCCACCGTTCGAACCCACACCCATGATTTCCCCTGGAGTGTAGCTGGCATAAATATTCGCCGTACTATCCACGTAGAACTGGACCAGGTAAGGCGACCAAATAACACCAAACGTGTGGTATCCCTGATAAAACGGGTTTGCGGAATTGAAGTGCGCGCCTAGTCCCGTATTGGCATAACCGATTCCATGGATCGTGCCCTTGATTTGCGTCGGCTTCGAGCCGTTGTTCTCCATAATGTCGATTTCGCCACAACCGGGCCAGGTAACACCGTTATCTCCCAGCAGCCAAAAGGCTGGCCAGATTCCCTGACTCGTAGGAATTTGAATACTGGCTTCGATCCTGCCGTAGGAGAAATCCTTGCCAAAACTGCCATTGACTTTGGTTTTGAAGCGGGCCGAGTAGTAGGTCGAGCCCGTCTGATACGTCTTGATTACTAAATGACCGTTCCCGTCCAGGTACGAAGTGGTTCCGTCATCGATCATGTCCTCGATCTCGCCTGTGCCGAAGATGCCTTGGCCGGTGTCGAAGGTCCACCACTGGTTATTGCTGCTAGTGGGAGTAAAGACTCCGGCGGCTCCGTTAAATTCATCGCTCCAAACGAGGTTCCAATTCTGCACCTGTGCGTGGAGGGGAATTGCCAGCAACAGCGCGGCCAGCGCCAATGAGAGCGAGGTTCTGATCTTCATCGAATGACTCTCCTTTTTCCAGAGCTCTTTTCGCTTCGCACAGCGGATGGCGTAAATCGATGGACGCAACATCCTTCGACTAACGCCACCCCGCAAATTCAATCACTGGATTTCGATTCCGCTCACCAATGAGTTGTCCTTTACTGTGGTGAACTGGATCACAAACTGGCCGCTGGAGTTCGCGGGCTCAGCGAATTGTTCGATCACCGCTTTGTTCTTGGCTCCGGCGGTGGCGAAGATGTCGAAGTTCATCAATACCTGCGTGCCGTTGATGGTTACGTTGAATGTTCGGGAACCTGCTGTACCCCAGTAGGTCTCGGCGAAGTGCAGTCTCACCGTATGACTGGAGTTAGCAGCGAAGCCGGGAATGGTGTAAGTGAAATTCCCGTCCCGTCCGGTCTGATACACCGCCATGGGAGCTGGATTAGTAACGCTGCTCAGATCGATGGTGTTGGCATGGCTGATGGTGCCGCCTCCGGCAAAGTCCTCGTCGGCTACGAACGGACTTACCGCCGGACCGCCGGAATTGATCTGCACGGGGGTCGGCGAACCAGACGGTGTAGTCGCGCTCGCTTGATTCGAGGCTCCGGAAGTGCCAGCCGAATTGGTGGCTTCAACCAGGTAGTAATAGGTCGTCGAGGCCGTCAATCCGGTGTCTGAATAGGATGTGGTCCTTACTCCACTCGCCACCTGATTGCTGGACGAAGGAGTAAATCCCGAAGTGGTACTGCGGAAGACGTTGTACGTCACGGCGCAAGACGAAGTACTGGCCGTCCAACTCAGATTAATCTGGCTGCTGGAGGTTGCGGTTGCGTTCAGGTTGCTAGGTGCGGTGGGTACCGTGCAACTGGCGCCGGATGTGATCTCAATCCCGCTGACTAAGGAATTGTCTTTTACGCTAGTGAATTGGATTACATACTGCCCATTGGAATTCGCGTTCTCTGTAAATTGTTCAATTACCGCTTTGTTCTTCGCACCAGCCGCAGCGAAGATGTCGAAATTGGTCAATACCTGCGTGCCATTAATGCTTACGTTGAACAGTCGCGAACCCGCCGCACTCCAGAATGTCTCGGCAAAGTGCAGGCGCACAGTCTGGCTCGACCCGGCAGCGAATCCCGGAATGGTATAGGTGAAATTCGCATCGCGTCCAGTCTGATAAACAGCCATCGGCGCTGGATTGGTGACGCCGCTGAGGTCGATGGTGTTGGCGTGGCTGATGGTGCCGCCACCATTGAAGTCCTCATCGGCGAGGAAGGGACTTACCGCCGGCCCGGCGGAATTGATCGCGATGCTGCTGATAGCCGGTCCTGTGGTTGCGGTCGCCTGGTTGGATGGACTGGATGCTCCGGCTGCATCGACGCCTTCGACTATGTAGAAGTAGGTCGTGGACGGGGCGGCATTGAGGTCAGAGTAGGTAGTCGCAAAAATACCGTTAGCGATCTGATTGCCGGTTGATGGCGTGAATCCCGACGTCGTGCTCCGGTAGATGTTGTAGCTCACCGTGCAGGAAGCGGTGCTGGCGGTCCAACTCAGATTGACCTGGCTGCTCGAAACCGCATTCGCGCTTACATTTGTAGGTGCGGTAGGTATCGTGCAATTGGTGGGAAGCAGACCGTAAACGCAAACCTGCCCGCTGCCGGCGTTCGCGGTTCCGAAACTGCCGAGATACAGCTTGCCATTCGCAATCGAGGCATAGCCGTTCTTAGCGAAGTTGTTACAAGTATCTCGGCTGGAATCCTGCTGATTGTTCCAGAGTTCAGTAGCTACATTGTTGGCATCGAATGCCCTGAGTACGCCGGGCACGCTGCCATGATTGGCATCGCCGCTTAGGACTCCATTTGCCCAAACAATGCCATTGCTATTGCCGTTGGCCGAAATTGAAAGATAGGCGCCGGGTTCGCCCGAAATGAAATCCGGACCAGTTTGAAAATTCGGCGTGGCTAGGCTGCTGCCATTGAACTTGAACGCTTTAAGATTGTCGTTCTGTGCCCACGTATAAACCTCAGGCCCGTTGGTTGCGCCATTCCAATAGACGGCGCTTCCATGCAGGGCTCCACCCAAAGAGATTGTCTGTATTGCGGATGCATCGCCTAGATGTCCCAGGCTGGCAGTGTTGATCACATATCCAGTATTCGATTTCCCGACCATAAACAGCCGGCTTCCCGGTGGAATGAGTAGGGGGCCAGAAGTGTCGAGGTCCAAATCGCCGCCATCCAGGTTCGCGTGATTCGCTGCTGTGAACCAATCGGTCAGCGCCAGGCTGGGATTGAGTTTAATAAAGCTCTCGCTGAAATTCGAAGTTCCATCCCATGTGCCATTGCTAGTTCCGAAATAAATGTTGCCGGAGGAATCGACAACTGGCCCTTGTCCTGACATCCAGAGGCTATCGCCATTGCCGGTGGGAGAGGCATTGAAGACCGCCACCTTCGCCAGGGTCGAGGGATTGTAGGAGAAGAGAAAGCCATGATAAGTGCCCATGTCGCAATGGGAACTGAAAGGAACGAGAAGGTCTCCGTTCGCCAACGTCAGAGCTGCCCGCTGATTCTGCGCCGTAGCGCTGAACCCGGTGTTGGTGATCTGAACCGGACTTCCCGTTTTGTCCGCGCCCGTGCCCAAAGCCAAGGCATGCAACATAAAGGAAAAGGCGCCGCCGTTGTTGAGGGAGTTCACCACGTAAAGCGTACCGGCACTCGGATCGATCACTGGCGTGCCGACGATTCCGGCATTGCCATTGATATCCACGCAGCCGGTGCCGTAATTGGCGTTCGAAATCGGGGTTCCCAGATTGACATGCCAATATTGGGTTCCCGTATCGGCATCTAAGGCATAGACGCTGTTGCTGGTGGTTGCTACATACACCACGTTATGAACCCCGCCCCCGATACTGACGTTCGGCACCACCAGAGGCTGCGCATAAACCTGATTGTCCACTGCGACCCGGAATAGCAACCCAAACTGGTTCACGTTAACGTTCGCGGAAGTCAGTGTCGTTTCATTCAGATTCTGCCCGGTACGCCCGAGATCGTTATGCTGGGTGACTACGCTTACCTGAGCCCCAACCAAACTTGTTAAGGAAATGAGAAGAAGAAGAATCCACTCCGGCAGCGCAATCGAACGTTTCTTCATGGGACGAATTCCTCGCAGTTCTCTTTGATCTCTCACCGTGGGAAGAAGGGGAAGTTGTATAACCGTGAATTCACGGTTAAGCGCCTCAAACGGAGTTGTTAAGCGCCGAGGCGATTGACCTTATTTGTCAACGGCAGGCCGCAGGTGAGGACAGACGCAGCCCGTGGAGTCTTGAGGGTCCGAGGCTTGAGTAGTAGCTCGTAGCCAGCAGATGGTAGCCGGGTGACTCACCCTGATCAGTTTTCTGTTTGCACCTTCCAAGGTGCCGCATCCCTGTCTACGTTTCCCAGTGTGATCCTAGCGCAGCACGGCCTTGGCCTCCTGGGACCTGGCGCTTTCATGACCATGCTGGTCAACCGCAGAAATCGAATAGAAATATATATGTGCGGCCACCACCTCGTCGTCCTGGAATGACAGTACGCTCACGGGAACAGAATTGATTCGCGCTGCCTCGCCCTTTTGTTCCCGGCGATAGACATTGTATTGGGAAATGTCCTTCTCCGCGTTTGGCGCCCAGAGAAGACTGACAAAATTCTCTCCGCGACTCTGGGTGACAACAGCCAGCAATCTCTCCGGCGCGGCAGGTGGGAACACATCATGGGTGATGACTTCAACTGGCGCTGAGTCGTCACCTTCAATCTCAGCGATCAGTTCGCCTCCTTGCCCATAGACTCTGGTCACAGGCGTAACGCGATAAGAGTACGTCTTCTCCCATTCGATATTGGTATCCACCCCGCTCCAGCGTTCTCCTTCCTCAGTGTGAATCACGGCTCGGGCATACGGAATAGCGGCCGCCTTCACCGATCCTTTTTCGCTTCTGTAGATTCGGTAGTCGAACTTCAACGATGGATGGTGTTTCTCGCTTTCACTGTCCCAAATCAGGTACACACCGCGCGCATCGAGCTCAGAGTGCAACCCTTTGGCCGGCAGAACAGGCGCCAACGGGATTGACGCAGCATTCGAAAGGCCCACCTGATGTCCGCGCGCATCCTGCAACTTAACGGTATAGACGGCAAACTGCAGTGATTCTGTTTCCTCCTGGATTAGCGGCAGCGTGTCAACAAAACGAGCCATAGCTGCCTCGCTATTCTTGCTATAGACGACCCGCACACCTGCTGCTACGGGCTTTTGCACATCAATGCTTCCCACGGTTTGTGCGCACAAAGTTGAGTCATCGGCAACGGTTGTAGAGCTCGGAGGGGTTGGCGACATGCTGCGGCATATCCTGGCTATTATCAAATTCTCCGTGGCCGATTCTCTGATCGCAACTGCACGCGGCTGGCTCCAGGTTAGAGTGACCTTGTCACCTTTGCGGCTTGCACGCAAATCGCGCACAAGCTGCGATCCTTGAGGCGGGCTGCCGGCCATGAGTCCGACGTCGGCGCCGCAGACTAACGCAGCGCAAGAGATAAGCATCTGGAATGCTCTATTCCGCTTCATCGAAACCTCTCAGGCGCCGCGATTCTTGGCAGCAGATCATCGACCTGCCCTACCTCGATTCCGCCTCAAAAGTGATCGGTTTACCACCAACCTGAACTGGATCACGTATTGGCCACCTTGACGGACAGTGCGCTCAGCTCTCTTACAGCACTCTCCCGATCCTCTAATGTCCGATGGCGAGCTTGCGCTGGTCAGACTCTGCCGCCTGCTCCTGATAGAACTTTTGCAGCACGAAGAAGGCTTTCTTCCTCTCGCCTCCATCGCTGATTAGCCCTTTGCGGTTGAAGTAGTCCTCGAAGCGGGGCAGGGTCCGTCGAGGACTGCGGAAGTCCTTAAGGACCCAGGGGCTCGTTCCGCGAAGAAACGGAATGCGCTTCAGCATGGCGATCTGATGGCGATAGAGGTTCTCCTGATACTCCTCGGTCCAACGCGTGGAGGCGTCGCCGTGGTAGCCGAAAAGCGCGTCACCGCCGAACTCGCTCATGATCAAGGGCTTGTTATAGCGGGAAACCCAGGTGGTAACGTCGGCGTCCGCAGGAGTGCGAACGTACCAGCCGATGTATTCGTTATTGCCCATCACATCGAGATCTGTGGCAATCGGATCGTTGATTTGGATGGTCGCACGATCGCCTTCATCCTTTTCCCCGGCCTGAAGAGCCGCCGAGACCAGACGCGTAGGGTCGGCGGAGTGAACGTGGTGAATCAACTCACGAAGGAACCGGTTTCGCGCCTCGCTGATGGGCGTCTCATTAGCAACCGAGTAGATAACCACGGAGGCGCGATTATGATCGCGTGAAATCGCCTCGCTCAGTTGATTCTCGGCGTTGTGCAGCGTCTCCGGGTTCTCCCATTGGATTGTCCAATAGACGGGAACCTCTTCCCACACCATCAGGCCCATCTGATCCGCCATGCGGACCATGTTTTCGTTGTGGGGATAGTGCGCCAGCCGGACAAAGTTGCAGCCCAGTTCCTTTGCCCAGGTGAGCAGGATGCGGGCATCCTCCCGACTCCAGGCGCGACCCGGGTGCATCGGCGATTCCTCGTGCAGGCTGACTCCACGCAAGAAAACCGGGCTTCCATTCAGGAGAATGTCCTGACCGCGGACTTCGATGGAACGAAAGCCAATGTCTTCGGACACTTGGTCGGTCTCACCATCGATTTCGACGCGATATAGCTTGGGGTTGCCGGGGCTCCACAGATTAGGATTTGCGGGAAACGAGAATTCCGCTCGACCTGTGGAGTCGGTCTGAATCGATTTCTCGAATTTCAGTTCGGGAATTCGGATCGTTACCTTCTGCTGCAACTGCGGCCCGCTTAGCTGCAACCTGCCGCTGATGCCCTGGCTTGAGCCGCGCTCGAGCTGCAGCAGATAGTCCTGGAGAAAAGTCTCAGGCACTTCGACCAACGTGACCGGACGAGTGATTCCCCCATAGTTCCACCAGTCGGTGTTGTCGGTGGGAACCTGATCTTTACCGCGACGATCATCGACGCGGACGACCAGAAAGTTGTTGGTGGGCTTTACGCGGCTGGTGATCTCAAAATCAAATGGCGTAAAGCCGCCCTGGTGGGAACCCAGCTCCTCTCCGTTCAGGTACACGGAAGCCTGGTAGTTGACGGCACCGAAGTGCAGGAACAACCGTTTATGCGGCGGCAATGGATAGTCGAACGACCGCTTGTACCACACCGCGCCCTCGTAAAAAAGCAGCGATTCCCGCTGCGTATTCCAGTCGCCGGGAACGGAAAGAGTACTGGAGGTATCGAAGTCGTATTCCACCAGATCCGATCGCGACTGTGGCTTGTAGTTTTTGTAAAACGCATTGTTGTTGGTGAGCGGGTGAGCGCGGTAATCGAATGCTCCCACGTCGTAAGGATCGACGATGACTCTCCAGTCGCCATTCAGGCTGGTGCCGGCTCGGGCGGGAATGTTGGCGATTAGAGGCGCTACTTGACTATGCCCCATTCTCACGAAGAGCAGAAGTATGGCGATGATGCGACATTGCGACTTGAAGGTTGAACGCCGCCTGACGATTGATCCACGTTCTATTGACTGCTGCATAATTAATTGGCCGCTCTAGCGGCGGCTTTTGAGGTTACACCCTTCCACAAGATTCGAGAGATAAAACCATCAATACCCATGAACTGTCATCCCTCACTCCGCCATAAGGTCGCCTGCTTCCTTGTCAAGCTGGATCTTGCGGAGCGGGGGATCTGCTGCTTTCGCGAACAAAGAAAAGCAGATCCCCTCGACCGCAGCCCCACTTACGAATTGTTCCGATGATGTTTCGAAGCGGTCGAAGGGATCACAGTGTTAAGGGACAGTTGGGATACCCAACCGTGCTCTCAACACTGTACAAGCCAGTGATCAAACATCATTAGCAAACACTAATTCCGAACACCCTAAAGCCTTCGGTGAGCGCTGGGATGGGGACCAGCAACTCACCTCGGGCCTTGCCTACTACATGGGCAACCTTGCTTGCGTCGCGACTGATCGTAGAAGGGGAGGTCAAACCTCCTGAAAAGTAACGTTGGCAGCCTCACTCTTCATTGTCCGGCGGTGCTGGCGGAGGCGGCGGAGCCGTCTCGATCAGCTCAATGCCGCGAACGCTCGGAACATTCGTAGTTCCGGCCAGGAAGTTGATCATGATTAGCCCATAGCGATCGGCCTTCGCGGAAAATTCCTCGACTACGGCCTTGTTGGTTGCATGGGCCGCCGCCCAGATGTCGAAGCTACTGAGAGCGGGCTGATCGTCGATGGTCACGTTGAAAATACGACTCCCCGCGCTGGTAAAAAAGCTCTCAGCAAAGTGCAAACGCAAGTTATAGGTAGCTCCGGGTATCAAATTGGGAATTACGTAACCAAACGATCCGGGTCCCGTCGATTGTCCGACTCTCTGCGTCTGATAGACCGCCTGCGGGGCCGGGTTGCTGACACCCGAAGTGTCGAACGACTTGGTGCTGCTGCTGCCAACTCTGCCTCCGGCGAAGTCGGTATCGGCGACAAACGTTCCCGCCTGGGAGCCTCCTGCGTTGATGGCGATAG
>Ga0207139_1115_pt1 | contig 16780 bp, 12 predicted proteins | sample Alteio_BWMinHeat_7_FD_153585 | JGI IMG/M metagenome (GOLD analysis project Ga0207139, IMG submission 153585) | Enriched cells from forest soil in Barre Woods Harvard Forest LTER site, Petersham, Massachusetts, United States -... | ecosystem: Environmental > Terrestrial > Soil > Temperate forest >... | reverse complement strand
TAAGGTCATTACCACACCGTCTGCCGAGCAATTTGTGAGTCCATTATCATTATCCACAGTATCAAAGCACCCCGTTCATAGCAATGTCAGCGACCGATCTGCATGGAACAACCATGTAGAGCTGGGCCTCTGGGCTGATGCAATGCTTATAGCTCCTTGCAGCGCTAACACACTTGCCAAGCTGGCGCATGGTCTTTGCGATAACCTGGTATGTGCCGTCTATCTCTCGGCCCGTTGCCCCATATTCATAGCCCCTGCTATGGATGAAGATATGTGGGTGCATCCCTCCACCCGCCAAAATGTGCAGCAAGTCCGTTCTTTTGGTAATCATATTATCCCGGTTGCTCATGGCGAATTGGCAAGCGGTTTGGTAGGAGAGGGTAGAATGGCAGAACCCGAAGACCTTATTAAGCACCTCACTACCTTCTTCGCAGCGCCTAAGCCACTAAAAGGCACCAAAGCATTGGTCACCGCTGGCCCAACCTATGAGCGCCTGGACCCTGTGCGATTCATAGGTAATTTTTCTTCCGGCAAAATGGGTATCGCCATAGCGGAAACACTTGCAGACAAAGGCGCAGAAGTCACGCTTATTTTGGGCCCATCGCATCTTAGCTCCTATCATTTTGGTGTTACAACCATTCGGGTAGAAAGTACCCATGATATGTATATCGCCTGTGTGGAGGCATTTCCGGCTGTTGAAATAGCCGTGCTGGCTGCAGCAGTAGCCGATTATAAACCCGAGCAAATAGCCCCTGAGAAAATAAAAAAGCAGGATGGAACGTTAGATATAAAACTGTCGAAGACCGAGGATATTTTATCCTCCCTTGGCAAAATGAAAAATAAAAGACAATTATTGGTTGGGTTTGCATTAGAAACAAATAACGAATTGGAAAATGCGCATAAAAAGTTAGAAAACAAGAATGCTGACATGATCGTGCTCAACTCTTTGCAAGACGCCGGCGCTGGTTTTGGATTCGACACAAATAAAATTACTTTGATTGATCATAATGGTATTAATGCGCTGCCCTTGCAAAGCAAACATGACGCAGCAGAAGCCATTGTGAATAGAATATTGGAATTGCAACATGCTGAAAAGATTCATTAGTATCATTATTATTATCTGTTGTGGTATATCAACACAAGCGCAGGAGCTTTTGTGCAAAGTGAAGATATTACACGAAAAAATTGCCAATACAGACCCTGCGGTTTTTACAAGTATGGAGCGTGGTGTATCAGAATTTATTAATACACACAAATTTACCAGTGATGAATTTCAACCTACTGAAAAAATAGAATGCAACATCCTGCTCAATGTTACCTCTAAAGTGCCCGGCGATGATAATGCCTATATGGGTACACTCAGCATACAGGCTTCAAGGCCTGTTTATAATTCGTCCTACAATAGTCCTACTGTCAATTTTGTGGATAAGGACGTCATCTTCCATTTCACCCAGTTTAGTCCTTTGCAGTTCGATGAGCGTAATATCAGTGGTAATGATCCGCTGGCATCCAACCTCACTGCTATACTCGCTTTTTATGCTTATATAGTCATTGGTTTAGATTACGATAGCTTTTCCCCTTCAGGTGGTACAGATATCTTCAAAAAAGCCCAGTATGTTGTTAATAACGCACCCGAATCCGGCAGCTCTATTCCCGGCTGGAAGGCAGTAGATGGCAACCGTAACCGCTACTGGCTCATAGATCAGTTACTCAGTCCGCGTTTTTCAGATTATAGGGCCAACTGGTACAGTATGCATCGCGAAGGTCTTGACAATATGTACAATAAACCCGACTCCGCAAGACTGAAAGTATTAAGCGGAGTCAGCAAGCTCAACCAGGTAATGAAAGAAAATCCTAACTCATTGTTGATGATATTTTTCTTCACAGCCAAGAGTGATGAGTATATCAAAATACTGGCACAACTGCCCAAACAAGAGCGGGCACCATATGTAGCCCAGTTGCAGGCCATGGATGTTCCGAATGCGCAGAAATACAGTAACCTGATCAAATAAAAAATGAAGCAATTATTATTCGTATGTTTCTGTATATGCATGCTATCATGTAATATATTAAATCCACAGGGTGACCATATACCGCCTGCTAAAATGGAGAAAATTCTGGACGACTTGCAGATGGCTGAGATGTATAGCACCATGGTCGCCAAAGACACAGGTGCCTATAAAGGTCCTGTAAGAAACATTGACTCACTCGCACATTACTACAAGGTCATTTTAGCCCATTATAATGTTACCATCAACGAACTGAATAAAAGCCTGGATTGGTATCGTAATAACCCCGAGCAGCTCGATTCTGTTTATACGCATATGATCCCCCAACTCACCTCATTACAAACAGTTCCCGTTCCACCTTCAGTTATAAAACCTGCCACTGATTCTATTAAGGATAAAAAGGCTGTTATTGATTCAATAAAGAATAAAAGAGCTGCTGCCGATTCCACAAAACACAGATAACAGTGTACAGATAACAGTGTACAACGTACAGGTAGTCAATAATTCCGTAGGAATGTCCTGTTTATAGCATATATAAATCTGGACGGTAAAGCTCCGTAGGAGCGACATGTCCGGTGCTATTTCAGTTTCGCCAATGCAACGCAAACTCGCTCCATCGCAATTTTCAAATTCTCTATATTGGTAGCGAACGAGATGCGAATACAATTATCATCGCCAAATGCAGAACCGCATACAGTAGTTACATTACCCTCGTGCAGCAGGTACATCGATAGGTCTTCATCATTATTTATTATGGTCTTACCATCCGTCTTACCAAAGAAATAACTGATGTCCGGGAAGGCATAGAACGCACCGTCCGGCATATTCACCTTCACGCCTTTCATTTCCTTCAGTGCGCCAATTACGAAATCTCTGCGCTCATGAAAAGCAGCGACCATTTTTGTTGTTGTGCTCAGATCATGGTTTAGTGCCACAATAGACGCGCGTTGTGTGATGCTATTGGCGCCGGATGTTATCTGCCCCTGGAATTTTTCACAAGCCTTTGCTATCTCTTTGCTACTTGCTATATAGCCCAGCCGCCAGCCGGTCATGGCAAAGGCCTTGCTCATACCATTCACCAGCACCACACGGTCGCGCAGCTCAGGGAACTGTGCAATGCTTTCATGCTTACCTATATAATTGATATGCTCGTATATCTCATCACTGATGATGTATATCTGCGGATGCTTTTTAAATACTCCTGCCAATCCCGCTAGTTCCGCCTTGCTATATACACTGCCGGTAGGGTTGCAGGGCGATGAGAACATAAATAGTTTTGTCTTTGGTGTTATCGCCGCTTCCAGTCTATCAGGTGTCAGTTTATAATCGCTGTCAATACCGCAACGGATAAATACCACCTCGCCCTCTGCCAGTTGCACCTGCGCACTATATGTTACCCAATAGGGCGTTGGTATGATCACCTCATCGCCGGGGTTCACAATGCTCATCACCGCATTGGCTATTGCCTGCTTGGCACCTGTAGATACTATTATTTCTTCGGGGGTATAATCCAGGTTATTATCGCGCTTCAGTTTGTTTACAATTGCCTGCCTTAGTTCGGGGTAGCCAGCTACTGGGGGGTATTTGGTATAGCCCTCGGCCATAGCGGCAGTAGCGGCATCGCAAATATAGGGAGGGGTGGCAAAATCAGGTTCGCCCAGGCTCAGGTCTATTATGTTTATGCCCTTAGCCTTCAGCTCACGGCTTAGCTTGGCCATTTTTATGGTCTGGGGTTCACTTATCCGGTTCAGTCTGTCAGCTAATGCCATAGAGTTGTAAAAATACCACAATACTTGTTAGGATTATTAAAAAATGGTAAGCCGCTGGGGCAACTTACCACTTTCCGTATGCATTTATTTATCGTTTTTTTATGTGTTTCTTCATCTTTTTCACACTTTCACATTTACCACATCTACACATTAAATGCCGCCGCCTTTCATATGCGATACCAGGTATAGTGACAACAGTATCACAATACCTACCACTACGCTCATCAGTATGATGGTCTTTTTATAAGTATTGTTCAGGAATTTTATTTTGTAGTATTCGCCTATATTGCTAAGTATGTTTTCCATACGGGTAAAGGCTGTTTCGCCCTTTATCACATAGTCGTAGGCGCCATATTTCATGCTGTCCACGGCTACTTCCAGTTTGTCCTGTCCGCTCAGCATGATCACACGGGTATCCGGGTAGTTTTGTTTCATTTCCTTCAGTACATCCACACCGTTCTTGGCTTTAGGGTTGTGAGCGCTCAGGTGATAATCGAGCACCACAATGTCCGGACGCTGCTCCATCGCCTTTATAGCGTCTTCGCCATTGTCAAATGTTTTTATTTCATACTTAAACCTTTCAGAGAGGTAGTCTTTCAGCATCTCATTCTGTATCGGTTCATCGTCTACTAAAAAAACGACATGTCTTTTGTCTGCCATAGTATTGGTTAATTTCACGAAAAATAGAAAAAATAGTTAACATACCAAACCATTTAATGCGCTGATGAGCTTTTTAGTAGATAAGCTAACGCGTTTTTGAGGGTTTAATTCTTATTATTAATAAAATATAATATCATATGCTGCGTTATTGTTGCGGTATTGATAAATAAAACCCATGTTATGAAAAAGGTATTTTTTTCTTTGTTAGTGCTGATATTGTTTATAGAATGCAAAAAGCCTGCAGATATTGTAGCTAATACGGTTGACTCTACCTTTGCGATTAAATATCCATACACTGACACTTTTAAAGGTGTTTTGTATGATACGGAGACATATGGTTCAGATGTTATAGATACTAGTTTTCAATGTTATTGCTATATATCATATGAAAATTATCTTATAGATGGTAAGAATACCTACCTGGTTGTTCTGGGTGGTGAATACATGACTCTTATGTGTGCTGTTTGCGGTCCTGTTGGTTTAAATTGGAAATGGTACGGAATAGGTAATTATAATTATACCTTAGTTTTTTATTCAGATAGTAGTTTTAAAAACCATAATAATAGTTACCTACCAAAGGGTTATAAAATTAATGGTAATAAATTAATATCTGATGGTTATAGTAATGAGGAAGTTGAGAGTTGTGGAGATTATATTAGAAGCCATGCTGTGTTCGTAGGTGAAAAAGTGAATAAATAATGTAGTATAGTTAAATAATAACTCATTTTGGTTGATATGCTCCTCACTGGTTTAAGTCTTAGCGCAGCGAGACTTAAATCGAACAAATAATACGAAGGACTCAGTCCGGCATGGCATAGACAATGCTTGATTATACGCGCTACACATTCCATCACATTATCATTTTTGCTTGTGCAAAATCATTTGTAAAATTTATACCCAAAAAATCCTCCACAACCCGCACCAATCCTCAATACTTTTCCGCATGCCACCCCTATAACTGCGGTATGCCACCCCCATAACTGCGGTACCATACCACTCCAATTTTTTCATTCCAAATACCCTTCCCACCTTTGCATTTAATAGAACTATTTTATCATGCATAAAAGAATACATAAAAAATTAAAATTACATCCCCCCTTTAGGGGATAGGGGGCTTCATTTCAATTACTCATTCCAACTTTGCTATAAGAAAGCTCTCCTCCTTGGATAAGGAGGAGTACTCCCGGCTCAGCCGGGAGGGAGGTGGTTTGAATCAAATAGAAACGAAGACCATTGAATTATTAATATTATCTAATTACCACAAAACAAATCCTATCATCTATTAATCCTAAAAATCTTAGTTCAGACAATGAAACTAACAGAACAGGAAGAAGCCAAAAAGCTATACTTCCAAACAAGTAAAACACAAAAAGAAATAGCCGATGCCGTCGGCGTCTCAGACCGCACTATCCGCACATGGATAAAAGAGGAGGCCTGGCACATCATGAAACAGCGTGCGCTCGAAATGCCTTCCATTATTGCAGACAATCTCTGCACAATGATCATCACTCAACAAAATAATATTCTGGAACGTGGAGGCCTGGCCACACTCGAAGAAACACAAAAAATGCACAAGTCCATCCTCTGCTTAATGAAGCTGAAAGATTATCCCTCGACAGGGAGCATGATACAATTCATGGAAAACTTTCTCGACATGTCTAAAGGAGACCCGGATACAACTTTCCTGCAAGAAGCCACCCGTCGTGCAAATCATATGCTCAAAGCAAAAAACAAACAAGGCTTCACACCCTTCCAATTCGAATTCGGCGCCACACCTTCCTATCTCACAGATAAAGCAGAACAAAAAAACACAAGACTCTCCTCCTTGGATAAGGAGGAGTACGCTTTGCAAAGCAAAGAGGGAGGTGGTTTGAATCAAACAGAAACAAAATCCATTGAAACAGACAACACCTCTCCTTTAGGGGCCGTGGGCAACGACACAACTATTTTTTCCGCCCAACCGGAAATTCCACAACAACCCACTACGCAACAAATTGAAAATGAACAAACTACCAGTATGTTTTCCGAAGAACCAAAACTTCCGCAAGCGGAACTTTCCGGAAATTTGGACAGCAAATTTCCCCTCGTGAATACCTGTCAAGATCAAACAAATTGTAAACAAAAAAGTGGAAAGTTCAATACTACTCCCCTCTCTTTGGGAGAGGGGTCGGGGGAGAGGCCTAAGTCTCGTCTCAACGGCAGGCAACCTTCAACAAATATCACAAATAAAATATGCCTCGAATGGAAAGGCGAAGGTATCGTACATGACTATTCGATTAATAAACAGCGAATGATAACTCGCTCAGAATTTCAGGTATTTTTAGATCATGGATATACAATAGAAGAGCTCGACAACTATCAGGGCCCTTTTGATGAAACAATTAAACCCACGCCAACAGAAAAAGAAATACAAAGACAAAAAATAATTAACAACACCCTTAATGAAATGAAACGAACCAACACAAACAGGCACATTAGACGCAACAACCACTGGTAAGCATACACTTGACAAGTCTTGTTTTGGACTTGTCAAGTGTAGGGCTACACTACAACTGCTCTTAGTTCTTCAAATGCTTTGGCACAAACGCGTTTTAGCTCATTGATGAGTGGGGGCAAATGGTCGATATGAGAGTGGGTTTGTAGTTTAAGCAGCTTTTTTAAAGACATAGACTTGTTTGTCTTTTATTGAAGATTCACTTACCAGTTGCCAGCCGTAGGTCGCCACCAGGTTTAATATTACTACCGGTGTGGCAAATGTTTTTGTTTTGAACAGGAAGTCGTTGAGTGTGCGGTCTTCGGTGCCAAGGTGCTTATAGTCTGTACCCAAGTCCACATCATATATAGTCGCTTTAGGACTCAATAGGGCATCCTGAGTCACTACAATTTCGCAATAACGTTCGGCCTTCTGGGCATGTGCCAATAATGGTAAGGAGAGCATTAATATAAGGATGGCTGTTTTCATAACCCGATTTTTAAGCAAAATAAAAAAACGATTGCTAAAGAATGGTAATAAAAAAATGACACTTGACAAGTCTCGCTTTGGACTTGTCAAGTGTAGGGCTACACTACAACCGCTCTCAGTTCTTCAAAGGCTTTGGCACAAACGCGTTTTAGCTCATTGATGAGGGGTGGCAAATGGTCGATATGAGAGGCTTCGCTGGCGGTCTGTTCTATCAGGAACACATGGCTGATCTCTTCTTTTACACCCATATAAGATAACTGTGGCTTCATAGAATGTGCAGCTACTTTTATACCCGTAAAATCTTTTTCCTCTAATCCATGTTCAATACTTGCCAATAGCTTGGGTGCATTCTCGAGGAACATACCAATATACTTATTCATCTTCTCCACATTGTTATTTGTGAACTGCTTTAAGAAAGTCATATCGGTTACTTTGCCCGGCAGGGACCTCACCCCCGACCCCTCTCCACTAGTGGCGAGGGGAGGTGTTGCGGGTGCCGGAGTCTCTGTTTGTGTTGATGCTACAGATGATTGTTGTGTGTTTTCGCTTTGCAATACTTTGTCTTCTACCACCGATGCCATTTTGAGAAGCAACTCATCCGGATGGAATGGCTTGGACACATATGCGTTCATACCTATGCGCAGGTATTCCTGCACATCTTCCTGCAGCACATTGGCGGTCATGGCTATGATCTTTACATCGCAGGCAGGCGGCTTTAATGTGGCGCGTATCTTTTTAGTAGCCTCCACACCGTCCATTACGGGCATTTGTATATCCATGAGCACTACATCATATTGTTCCTGCTGCACACGGTCTACTGCTTCCTGTCCGTTCACAGCTATGTCTATAATAATGTTTGGTATCAGTTCTTTCAGCGTGTCTTCCGCTACCATGCGGTTGAATTCATTGTCTTCAACGAGCAATAGTTTTATTTTATTGAGGCGCTGCAGGGTGCTATCGTCCACTACGCTTTTTTGTTCTGTGTCTACCTGCACATCCGACTCGTCGAAGGTGATAGCTACAGAGAACATGGTGCCTTCGCCGTATGAGCTCTTCACAGATATTTCACCATTCATAAGTGTAACGAGCTGCTTGGATATAGTAAGGCCCAGGCCTGTACCGCCAAACTTGCGGGTGATATCGTTACCTGCTTGTGTAAAGCTGTCGAAAATGGTGTTTATATATTGCGGGGCAATACCTATGCCGGTATCTTTTACATCAAAGACCACCTGGTGTTTCTTACCTTCTGTTTTTACCAATGTGGCACGTATCTCTACATATCCTTTGTCGGTAAATTTTACAGAATTGCCTGCCAGGTTCACGAGTACCTGGTTAATGCGGGTAGGGTCACCAATAAGGCGGTGGGGTATAGCAGGGTCTACTATGGTGCGTAGCTCTATATGTTTGTCTTCTGCTTTGAACATGAGCATATCATGCACGCTCTGCACTATTTCCGCAACAGAGAAGTCCACATTTTCAATTATTATTTTGCCTGCTTCTATTTTAGACAGGTCGAGGATATCGTTAATGATGATAAGTAGGTTGTCGGCGGACTGGCGGATGGCATTCAGGTATCTTAGTTGTTCCGGGCGGGGCTCTTTGGCCAGCAATAAGCGGTTCATACCTACAATGGCATTCATAGGGGTGCGTATCTCGTGGCTCATATTGGCCATAAATTGTTGTTTGAGCTGCGCAGTGCGTTCTGCCACTTCTTTTTCTTTGCGCGATAGTTCCATTTGCTGGTGTATCTGCAGGTTGCGCAAACGGGTAACGGTGTTTTGGCTGAATATTTCTTCTTTGAGTTGTTCGTATGTTTTAAGATGGTGAAAAGCTTTGGGTATGTCGCCCATATGATCGTAGAGTGCGGAGAGATATTCGTGAATGCTCATCAGGTCGTGACGGCGGGTATATTCATCTGCGAGCTTGAAGGCGGTATTGAGATGGGAAAGCGAGCTGCGGTAATTGCCTTCATCCATATACAGGCGGCCTACATAGAATTGCGCTATGATCTGTACTTCCACATTGCCTATACGTTCCGCTTCTTCAAGTGCCGGTAACAGGTATTGACGTGCATTATTGAAGTCGTGCATTTTATAATAGACCTTACCAAGACCGCTTTGTGCCATTACATGATAAGAAGTTTCGGGATCAGAGCTATTCAATATCTGTTGAAAATAATGTAATGCTTCTCCAAATTTTTCCTGCTTGAAATAGATATTGCCCAGTGTGGTATAAATGCTGATAAGCCTTACCGGGTCGTTAGAACGTTCGAAGATGGAGAGGCATTTAAGCGCGTATTCAAGCGCACTGTCAAAATCATTCAGATCATAATGCAGGTTGGATATGCTGGTAAGATTGATGGATTGAGAGAACTCATCGCCCAGCTCTTCATTTATTTCGAGCGCGGTACCGAAGTAGTTGAGTGCATTTGCCAGGTCGCCGCGTTCGCGGTAGATATGCCCGAAGTTATTGAGCACGCGTGCTTCAAGGCGTTTATCTTTAAGCTGCTTGGCAATTGCGATCGCTTTTTCCAACACTTCTACTGCCTGATCGTATTCGCCCTGTATACCGAGGCAGGAGCCTTTCAGATTGTAACCACGTCCTTGCCCCAGTACGTAGCGTTCAGCTATAGAGCGATAGATGACCTGGTCAGCGATCTCGTTGGCTTGCTCAGTATCAAAGGTGCGCAGTTCTATACCCATCTCCACCAGGGTATCGATGCGTTCTCTTTCGTTGGTGAGTGTATCGTATTGCTGCTGCAGTTGTTTATATCTTGGGGTATCCATATGCGGCTATTAGTAATCGAAATTAAAAAACCCTCCCGTTAGTTGGGAGGGTTAAAATAATATAAAAATGTTGTATTTTATTGTGGCGTAACGATACCCTGATCGTGCTGTTTGTAAACGTTAAGGCCCTTGTCTTCATAACTGCGAAACGCGATGCAAAGGTGGCCTAAAAAACCAAGGCCCCATGCCGCAGTGATCCATGCAGGCCAAGGGTATGCCCAATGCGTAGCGCCTTTGTCGTAAGTGGTCCACATAATAACACATGCGATCGCATAAACTACGAGGTGTATGAGTACAAACATTTTTTGGCTACCTGTTGCTGGAATTCTTTTGGTCATTGTAATGCGTTGATTTGCGTGCAAAGATAATTCAAAGAAATTCCAAATTCCAAATCCCGCAATCCAAATAACAAATTTCAAAAAATCATGCTCAAAATACCGAAACATTAAGCTATGTTGTAATGAATGGGGTTTGACAACAAATCTTTCGTCTGTATGTAAGGAAAAACAATATTCGTAGCGGGAACTATCCTATTTAATTAATTCATAATTTTAGATATTCATCAACCCCCAATTCTTTTTAAAATGAGAGCCTACCTATTTCTTGTTATTTTAATTGTTAGTTGTACTACTGCCCGAGCGCAATATATACTTGATAAAAACGGTGATCCGGTAAATATTTATGATGTAATAAATGCGTATCAAACAAATGTTCAACCCTACATGCATCATGAAAAAGATAAAGCAAATAAGGACGAAAAGAATGTGGAAGAAGATGGTGACTTCCTGTTTGACAGGTGGGCCTGGTATTGGAAGCAACATACTGATCTGAATGGTAATCTCGTATCGCCTGTAAAGACATGGAATGAATGGGAAGCATATAAGGCAAAAAACAGCCTGAAAAACGCAAGGGTTACCAGTAATTCCTCTAATTGGAAATTCCAGGGGCCTGATACTCCATCTGCAGGTGATCCAAGCGCGGGCCTGGGACGCATAAGCGCGATGAGCTTTCATCCTACTAATGCTAACAGTTATTGGATAGGAAGTGATGGCGGTGGTGCATGGAAGACCATCAACAACGGCGCATCATGGACCTGTATGACTGATAATATGCCAAGCCTGGTGGTATCTGATGTGGATTTGAATCCTAAGAACCCAAATACTGTTTACATATGCACAGGCGACAGAGACCTTGGAGGCTGGGGTAACCACCTGGATAGAGGTGTAGGCTACGGTATAGGGGTATTAAAATCTTATAACGGAGGTAGTACCTGGGATACAACAGGAATGACATGGGGGCCAACATCAGCACAGATAGCAAACTGCCTGCTGATAAATCCGATAGATACCAACTGTATCATATTGGCAACTAATACAGGTATATTCCTATCGTTAAACGGAGGTAAAAACTGGGTTCAAAAAGCAACCGGGCATTTTAAGCAATTATTATATCATCCTACTGATACTAATGTGATCTATGCTTCAAAATATTATGACGCATCAACCGGTGCATCAGGGCAAATCTTAAGGTCTGCAAATGGCGGTAATACGTGGACACAGGTTACTTCATTCAGCAATGTATTAAGAGTAGGACTTGCCGTAAGCCCTGCCGACCCCAAGGTTGTAAAAGCACTTACCAGCTCGTCGGATGTGAGTGGTAATCTTTATGGCATTGAAGGCGTATATAATTCTACTGATACAGGTCACACATTTACACAAATATATTACGGCAATTGCAGTAATAATATACTTGACCAGAGCTCAGGAAGTGGCCATAATTGCGGCGGACAGGGTATGTATGACCTTATGATAGCCATAGATCCTACCAATATTAACAATGTATATGTGGGCGGTATCAATGACTGGTATTCAACAGATGGAGGCAGTTCATGGAGTTTATTGACACAATGGAACTCTGCAGCATCGGGGGTGCCTACAAGTGATCCGGTTGTACACGCAGATAAGCATGTTGCAGTATTTCATCCTTTACGACCGGGAAGATTTTTTGAATGTAATGACGGGGGCGTTTTTTATGCAGATAATATGTTTGCTGGCGGTACCGGCACTACATGGAACAATATCACTACCGGCTTAGGCATTACAGAATTTTACAGTAATGCTGTAAGTGATAATTGCCAGGCGGTGCTAGGTGGCGCGCAGGATAATGGTTCGTTCATCATTGTAAATCATAGTTCCGGCGGTGTGTTGGGGGGTGATGGCATGCAATCACAGATAGATCCAATAGATTCAGGCACCATATATGTGTCGTATCAATACGGTCAAATATACAGGCTTGATGCTATATACAGTGCAGCGTCTTTTAGCAAGATATCAGATAATATTGCAGGACCCACTACCACAGGGGGTTGGCTGACACCCTACCTGCTGCAACCACAATGTAATAACTGTATAATAGCAGGATATGACCAGGTATATCAAAGTATAGATCATGGCGATAACTGGAATAGTATATCACCTGTATTTTTTCCCGGCCGTTTTATCAGCAGTTTGGGGGTTACAAAAGCTGATAGCCAAACTATATATGCTGTAAGTGCTGATTCGAATATTATACATGTCACATTTAATTTGGGTGGGTCCTGGAGCACAATCATAGCTGATGCAGGAAAGATATCAGGTATAGAAGTGGACCCGAAAGATAAAACACATTTTTGGATCACCTATCATGGATTCGGTGTTAATAAAGTAGAGGAATTCAAGCCATTAGCAGGTTGGAAAAAACTAAACGGTAACTTACCGGACATACCTGTGAATTGCATACGTATAGATACCGCGACACGGATATTATACATAGGTACAGATGTGGGTGTGTTTTACAAAGCAGATACAGGTACCAGCTGGCAATTATATAGTAATGGGCTGCCTGTAGTGCGTTTAAGCCAGTTAAATATTAAATATTCTACCGGGGAATTGTGGGCTGCAACTTATGGCAGAGGCATGTGGTCGTCCCCTAAAGCATTGGGTGTGCCTAAAGCAGTGGCTAACGTGAATACAGGTGAAGTAACAGCCATTGTCCCTAATCCGAATACCGGTAGTTTCAATTTTATTACATCAGGGTATTATGCTAATAAAAGAGTGGATATGCGGCTGATCGATAATACAGGCAGAACTGTGTGGAGCAGCACCGGAAGATTTGACGGCAGCGGGAAAGTGCTGGTAAATACAACCGGTCTTATGAAAGGCATCTACTTTTTTGAAGCAGCTACTGATAACGCTGTAATAGCGAATAAGAAAGTGGTGGTGGAGTAGCCCTTATTTATTTATGATTTAAGATTTATGATTTGTGATTGACATGGTGATATGTTATTTGTTTTGTTGTGCTTAATAAAAATAGTTGATGAAGAAATTATTACCTGTTATTAATGATTTAAGATTTATGATTTGTGATTGACATGGTGATATGTTATTTGTTTTGTTGTGCTTAATAAAAAATAGTTGATGAAGAAATTATTACCTGTATTGGCGATGTTGTTGTGTAATGATGTTATGGGCCAGTCATGGTTACCGGAGAATACCAATACAGGCCCGGTGCGGATACAGGATATAATAGCCCAACACGGGATTGTGAAAAATAATACCACAGAAGATGACGAAGAGGTGCCAAAGGGTGTAATAAAAGAGAATAAGGATTATCATTTTGAAAGATGGGTATGGTACTGGAAGCAACATACGGATGCGAATGGTAATCTTGTACCTTCTATCAAAACCTTCCAGGAATGGCAGGCGTATGAACAACGCAATGGTGCAGCTAATAAGCTGGCAAGAACAACCGGGGGCAATATGTCGAACTGGAAATTCCAGGGGCCTGATACATCATCCGGGGGCTATTCGGGTATTGGCAGGATCAATGTTATTGCTTTTCATCCTACTGATGTGAATACATTCTGGATAGGCAGCCCGGGTGGTGGTGCCTGGAGAACTGCTAATGCAGGAACGACATGGACTTGTATGACAGACCAGTTGCCGGTGCTGAGTGTATCAGCTATTACTTTCAATCCGCTTAATGCAAATACTATTTACTTGTGTACAGGCGATAGAGATGGGGGAGATTATAGTAGTGTGGGTATATTAAAATCTACAAACGGTGGCACAGATTGGGATACTACGGGATTGAAATGGAGTACATCAGCTTATATGCGGGCAAATGATCTTGTAATAAATCCACTCGACACCAATTGTCTGACATTGGCTACTAACTATGGTATATACAGGTCGAGAGATGGTGGTGCTACCTGGACCCTAAAAGTGGATTCAGGAAATTTTAAACAAGTATTATACAACCCGGCAGATACGAATGTGATGTATGCATCTACTGCTTATTACTACTATCCGGGCATTAACAATGCTAATGTGTATAGAAGTACGAATGGTGGCGCCACCTGGACACAGGTAACGAATTTTACAAATGCTACGCGTGTGGCAATAGCCGTAACTGCTGCAAACCCGAAAATAGTAAAAGTGTTGGTGGCTAATTATAATGGCAGTAATGCCAATGGCCTGAATGGTATTTATTCTTCATCAGATAGCGGGAAAACCTACCGATTGACATATGCAGGAGATTGTACGCACAACATGCTAACCTATGATGATAGCGGCCATGGTTGCGGAGGGCAAGCCTGGTATGACCTGTGTATGGTGATGAACCCAATAGATAGTAGCAAATTGTATGTTGGCGGTGTGAATAGCTGGTATTCTTCAGATGGGGGTAGCAGCTGGAATTTGATGACGTTCTGGTATGATATTTCTTTGACACCGGCAGTTGCAACTGCGCATGCTGATAAACATTACATGGCTATCAACCCATTGGTATCAACTAACCTATACCAGTGTAATGATGGTGGTGTGTATGTGACCACTAATCCAACGATTGCAGGTGCATGGGTGAAGAAGCTGAGTAATGGATTGGGTATAACGGAATTTTATAGAAATGCAGTAGAGAACGATGCGACCTTTGTGCTCGGTGGCGCGCAGGATAACGGTACAAAAAGAGTAGATAGCCTGGGTACTTATTATGATATAGGTGGTGGTGATGGTATGCAGTGCCAGATAGATCCGGTAGATCCGACCACATATTATTATGCAACGCAGTATGGTAATATAGTAAAGCATGATGCATATCCTCCGTATAATCATAGTATTTCAGATACTTTTCATTCATCAGGCGCATGGGTAACACCGTATACTTTGTTGCCAAGTTGTAATACTTGTATAGTAGCGGGCTACAAAAAAGTATTTCTGAGTGTGGACCAGGGTGGTACATGGTCAGCCATATCTGATACTTTTTCAACTAATAAGAATGACCGTATAGAAAGATTAGGATTGACTGCCGCTGATGCTAATACCATCTATGTGCTGGTAGATAACCAAAATAATATTTTTTATACACAAGACCTTGGTGTTACCTGGAAGAGTATCTTTTGCCCCTATTCTTCTTATGGCAACATGTCTGATATCCGGGTAGACAGCAAGAACAAAGATCATTTCTGGGTCACCTTCAGCGGGTATGATACTATAAGGGTGGCTGAGTATAATAAGGCAAGTGGTGGCTGGAAAAGTATTAGCCAGAACCTACCCAATGTGCCTATTAGCTGTATTGTACAAGACACATCAAACGGATATTTGTATGCAGGCAGTGATGTAGGTGTTTTCTATAGAGGTGATACGATGACGATGTGGCATGCTTATAATACAGGATTGCCATCGGTGCGTGCCAGCGACCTGGGCATTAATTATGCAACCGGCGAGATATGGGCAGCAACTTTTGGCAGGGGCATGTGGAAGAGTGCGAAACAGGGTAAGCCCACCGGTATATCAATCATACCATTTGCGGAAAATGCATTGGTTGTTTCTCCTAATCCTAACAAGGGCAATTTTACAGTAACGGGAATAAAAGTTGCGGATAAAAAAGTGAATTTAAGACTGGTTGATAATACCGGCAGAATAGTATGGCAGGGAGAAAATGTATTTGATGCGACATGTAAACTACAAGTGAATACTACCAATGTGCCGAGGGGTAGCTATGTGTTAGTAATAACATCAGGAACAGTGAGTGTGGGTAAGCAAAAGGTGGTGGTATATTAAAACCCCAACCCCTAAAGGGGCTAAATATTATTTAATGAAAACGCCCCGCTTTTAGCGGGGCGTTTTCATTAAATAAGTTGATGAATTAAGCGCGTGCTTTTTGTGTTTTGTTAGCCAAAGCTTGTTGTAGTAAGAAGTAAGCACCAAAGAGTACGGTAGCGCCTACAACGTCACTGGCTAATGTGTTCTTATAAAAAGGGATCGCTGCCGTATAGGTATTGATCAAGCCGCTAAAGCCTTTGCCATAGCCTAAGAGGTCTTGCTTGCCCATTTCAATTGATATCCATATACCCAAATTGCTGAGCAGGAAAAATACTACAGAACCTGCTACTGCATAGCCTAATACTTTTAAGGCTTTGGGCTGGCCCATCGTAGTGCCGAGCAATGTTACAGCTATCAATGCTATATAAACAAGGCCTTGCTGTTCGATGGCATAAAAACCCTGTGTGCTGGTAAACAGCGAAAAAAACAGGTCGCCTATGAACATGGCGAGCAA
>Ga0207139_1109_pt2 | contig 17306 bp, 12 predicted proteins | sample Alteio_BWMinHeat_7_FD_153585 | JGI IMG/M metagenome (GOLD analysis project Ga0207139, IMG submission 153585) | Enriched cells from forest soil in Barre Woods Harvard Forest LTER site, Petersham, Massachusetts, United States -... | ecosystem: Environmental > Terrestrial > Soil > Temperate forest >... | reverse complement strand
CTTCGTTACTTGAAACAGTGAGAGAGAACTCTGCAAGGCTCTGCCGGCACTTAGCAGACTGGCGTTTTCGCCCGCGGGTGGAGGGCTATGGAGCCTTGATCGCTTGTTGCAGAGGCGTCAACGGTCTAGCTGATTTTTGCGATTGTGCCTGCCGGCGTCGAGCGAGGATGTACTAACGGGCGGAATCAAATTAGTAGCGCCAACAAAGAGCACTGAGTTGTCGGCAAATCGGAAGTAATCCAGATCGGGACATGCGATAGGTAACGAGAAGTCTTAGTGCTGTATCTGAAGCGCCCATTTCAGGACAGGTAGTGTAATCGAGGTGCTCTGGAGGGGCGCTTCAGATACAGCGACTTGAAGGAAACCGCCCCTCGCGGGAGCTATGGGTTTTGTATGTGGCTGAGCTGCCGCGCACAGCCGCCGACAGCAACTTTGCAAATCATCTGGACGCAGGCAGCGCGAGATCGTATGCCTTGAGGCGGCTGGCCGAGGCTGGAGAGGAGGCTGGCAGGGTATTGTTTGCGAGCTGAGACGCAGAGAGCCTGTGCGTGCCGGAGCACGAGGATGATTCGAGAGTGCGGTTGCGGGTTCATGCAGCGTACTCGTGGAGAGGCGGGGAGCGAAGCAGGAGTTGAGCTGGAGAAAGCCGTTCAACGACATGCATGGTTCCACCGCAAACCGGGCAGTTCCAGAGTGAGTGTGAGTGGTCCGCTACGGAGGATGCTGTTGTAGCTGAGATCTCTGCTAGGTCTTGGAGTAAGCGGCAGCAGAGCGGCAAGAGCATAGCGCGCTGCCGATTGGCGAGGAAGCCGAAGTTGCGGATGCGCATGAAGCCGCGTGGGAGCAGGTGCAAGAGGAAACGGCGTAGGAACTCTTCGACCGGCAGGGTCATGAGCCGCTTCTGGTTGCCGTGAGCGGAGTCTCTCCAGCGGAAAGTGACGTTGCCGTCGGCGAGAGCAACCAGCCGGTGGTTGGAGATGGCGACGCGGTGGGTGTAGGCGCCGAGATAGCGCAACACGTGTTCTGGACCACCGAAGGGAGGTTTGGAATAGACGACCCAGTCCTGGCGGAACAGTAATCTGAGCCAGGAGGCGAAGGTTCGCGGTTCGGCGAGTGCAGCAAGTCGGCCGTGGAACTCGATCCTGCGTTCGCGGAAAGCCTTCTTGAGTGTGGCGACGAACTTACCGCGGAACACACGGCTGAGCACCTTGACGGGAAGAAAAAAGGAGTGGTGGGAGGAGATCCAGCGAGCGTGGTCCGGAGCGAGTCCACCAGCGGCGACTACGCAGTGAACATGAGGATGATGCTGCAGTTGCTGATCCCAGGTATGGAGGACGCTGAAGAAGCCGATCTCTGCGCCCAGGTGGCGGGGATCGCGGGCGATCTCCAGCAGGGTTTCGGCGCTGGCGTGAAACAGCAGGTTGTAGATCAGTCGCTTGTTCTGCAATGCGAGCGGAGCGAGTTCCCGCGGGAGGGTGAAGACCACGTGGACATACTGAGTGGGCAGCAGTTCCCGTTCCCGTGCTTGGAGCCAGCGCAGGCGTGCGTTGCCCTGGCACCGTGGGCAATGCCGGTTGCGACACGAGTTATACGAGATGGCGATATGTCCGCAGTCCGAGCACTGATCGCGATGTCCACCCAGCGCGGCGGTGCGGCAGCGGGTGATGGCTAGCAACACCTTTTCGTGTTGTCCGTTGATCCACTGGTGGCTGCGCTCAATGAAGGACTGCCCTGCACAGCGAACGATGTCGGCCACCTCCAGAGGTGGCCGGTTCATGCGTTCTGCGTCTGTTCTCCTTCTCCTCGGATCGTGAGTGCATCCAGCGGACTGCCGGTGGCGCTGAGGTGCCGCCGGGAGAGATGCAGATAGATCGTCGTCTCCTCAAGGTCGCGATGCCCCAGCAATATCTGGATGGTGCGCAGGTCGGCGCCAGCTTCGAGCAGATGGGTGGCAAAGCAGTGGCGCAGAGTATGGGGATGGATGTGCTTGTGCTCAAGCCCAGCGCGTTGTGCGGCGCGCTCGCAGGCTGTCCAAAGAACTTTGGTGGTGACGGGATAACTTGCCGTGTGCCAACGGTTGCCCGGAAACAGCCAGTCAGTAGGCTTGCGCCTGAGCCCGCGCCAATAGACGCGCAGCGCATCGAGTAGCTTCGGGCTGAGCATGACATCGCGGTCCTTGCGTCCCTTGCCGCCCCGAATATGGACAACCATCCGCTGGCTGTCGATATCGCTGATCTTCAGGTGCGCCACTTCCGCGCGACGTGCTCCCGTGGCATAGAGCGTCATCAGCAGGATGCGATGGAAGGGAAACTCTGCCGCGTCAATCAGACGTGCAACTTCCTCCTGGCTGAGCACTTGGGGCAGACGCAGGATCTTCTTCGGATACGGTGTCTCGGCAACACTCCAGCCTCGCTTCAACACCTGAATATAGAAGAAGCGTAAGGCAGCAAGCCGCAGGGTTACGGTGTTCGGGCTGAACTTCAACTTAGTGAAGAGCGCCGCCTGATACTGGCGAATGTGCTCAGGACCAAGCTGATCGGGCCGGCGATGGAAGTAGCGGCTAAAGTGCTCAACCGCGTGAAGGTACGAGCGGATGGTTGAGTCGGCGAAGTTGCGGCGTCTTAGTTCCTCAAGCATGATCTGACGTAGATGGGTCACAGAGCGTTCCTCCTCTGCGACACAAGCTAGCTCAGATCACCTCGAACGTCGGCTCAGCAACACGCGAATGCGTCCGCCGCAACGCGGCTTCGTTCAAGTCGGCTTCTCGACCCTAACCTCCGGGTTGCCGTGATCCGGGCACAATCCCGAGACGTGCCGCCGGGTCGCGTCGTCGCCGAGACGCGCGCTTTGCTCTCGACGATTCGGACATAATAAGGAGGAGAGATGATTTCGTTCACCTCTGCAGATCTCGTTAACCAGCCGTATTGTTTTGAAGTGGGGAAGGAGATCTGCTTGCACTCGCAGGACTCTGGGATCAGTGACGTAAGCAGATTAGGTAAGGTTTGCCGACCATCCATCAAGGAACGACCAAAGCAACTGCCTTGAGAGTAATAGAGATGTTTCGGCAGTTACTGGGTAACGATTGCGCTCTGCTTTCGTCTTGCCAGTAAGAGTGCCAGCAGAATTCCCCCGATGACGCCGAAAAGGACAACATCGGTAAAATCCCGATGAACGCCGTGCTTCCGCGCTTGCACAGTTTGGATGGTCATTACCGAAGCATGGAACAAGCTCTGGCACGCGGCGAAGGCAATCAGGGAGCGGTGCAACGACGGCTTTCTGGCAGCCAGCAGCAGAAAGGGGCCGAGCGCGATAAACCAACTAAGGAACATCGGCTCGCATTCGTCTTTCATTTCCAGAAGCCACTTGGAATTCGCTAGATCGGTGTATAGCGGATAAATCAGGCCGACATAAAAGAGGCCCAGGAGTCCCAAAGCGACTTGCAGCATGCGTTCGCGTTTCATGATGACCTCCTCTTACGAAAATTACTCCTGTACCGGAGCTAATAAGCCGGATGTTGGGATACATCGGCATTTTGAAGCGCATGCTTCGTATATCTCTATCCCGCTGGGGCCGTCAATCGCGGACCAGCCCTATTTTGGGCGAATCACGGGCAAGCGGGAAGTAATCCCAAGGCAAGGTTAGCCGACAATTCGCTCGGAATCCGCCGAACGTGAAGCCCAACGCCAGGAGTTCGGCTCACTTTATGCTGTGGCTTCCAATGGTTGATCCTTTGCTCCCCTAATCAAAAGCCACAAGAGTACCGCGGGCTCGCCGCTCGTTAGCGGGATGTCGGCAATCTGGCTCACAACATGTTTGTAACTCGGCAGAAGTAATGAGGTAAGACTATCCGCCAGGTAGCCGAAACATGCAGCGATCAGCAGGACACCCAGGATGCGGGGGAAGAAACCCGATTTAAATAGAAGAATCCGGAAGGGGAAAAGCCACAGGCCCCAAAAGATCCCGGCGACACCAAATCCCTCTTCATGCAAATTAAGGAATTGCATGGCCAGGGCTTGCCGTTGCGGCTGGTCGAATACTGACAGGAAATCCGCGCCGCGCAAAAGCGACAGGGCAGCGATCTCGTTCAGCACATTCACGAACATAATGGGAATAGAGAGCAGACCCAGGATCACCATCAGCGAAGCATGCGTCTTGTTCACTGCGCTGAGTAATCGGTAAAGAACCCAGAGCAGGAAGACAAATTCGGCCGCACAAACCAGTTCTGAGACGATGCCGAGGCGGAAAAGCCTCTCGGAAGCGAGAATGTTGTTGGCGGTTGCAGCCGCGTTACCAGATACGATCAGTCTGTTGGGGACATAGATGATGCTGAAGAAGCCGGTCGCCCCGTTCACTAGGTACAGCAGGCCCGCGATCCTTGCTGTCTTTTTGGTTGAGTTCATACCTTGCCTCCTTTTGCTCATGACTCTCGCCTGAGCTTCCGGGTCGATACAGCTTCGGTCTTAATGTTGGCCATTTCAATTTTCCGAAAATTTGAATTCTCCCGAGTCTTCTCATCCCTAAAGGGCCACGAAGTCACGTGCCATTGGCACGAGCCAGAAGCCAACACCAGTTCCTCCCGTATGACGGCAACCCTGAAGTAATTCCAACGTAAGAGTAGCCGACCATCCCATCGTCAAGTCCATACACCCCTTCTCTCGGGCCGTAGGCGCCCAATTGGTGCAAGGTGTTGCTTGCGACAGCACTAATTTATCCCTCTCTGGCCTTGCGCCACTGAAGACGGGCATTGACTCGTTCGATTATCGGACTCTGCTCTGCGTCGGGGTCTCACAGGATGTGATTGACCCTGGTGCTCGCCTCAAATAGACTCCGCAACAAGTTCGGCCTAGGGGTGCATTCCAATGTTGAAGTCTGGGTTCGTAGGCTTTGTATTTGTGATAACTGTGCTCGGAGCTCTAACGGCCCAGGACCAACGCAGCGCAGGAAAGAGCAATCAGGTCGTCCTCAAATACTTGGGAACCGCGGGCTGGGAAATCACCGATGGAACCACGGTTATTCTGATCGATCCATATCTGTCGCGAATCAATGGACCGGCGCCACCGGGAGGAGGCTCGGGCCACCCCCTCGCTGGAGATACTCGCCCGGCGTATGGGTGGAATGACGTCGCTTCACCGGACGTGGCAGCAATTGGTTCGCACATTCAACGAGCAGATTTCGTTCTCGTCACTCATACCTATTACGACCACATCCTGGATGTTCCTCACATCGCCCTCAAAACTCGCGCCGCAGTGATCGGCACCGAGAGCACCGAAAATGTGATGCGGGCCTACGGCGTGCCTGAAGAACAGTTGCTTACCGTGCGTGGCGGAGAGGACTACCAGTTCACTTCCTTTTCTCTAAAAGTTATTCCCAGCATTCACAGCCCTCTGGATCACAAACACTACTTCAGTTCCGCAACTGCGCCGGCTGGAATGAAGGCACCACTGACCTTGGAACAGATCCACCCTGAGGGAGGCACTCTTGCCTACCTGATTCGTTTTCACAGTCATCAAATTCTCGCGTTTGGCGGCATGAACTTCATCGAACGCGAGATGGTTGGACTGGAGCCAGACGTCGCATTGATTGGGGCTGGTGCTTCCCGAAAGGAAATCTACGACTACAGCGGCCGCCTGATGCGCGACCTACATTATCCAGCCATTGTTCTCCCGACGCATTGGGACAACTTTCTGGCACCGTTTGAGGTCTCGCAGGAGCCTGCCCTCGAAGCGCTCCAGTCTTTTGTGCAGGAGATCGCTGCGGCCTCACCGAAAACGAGGGTGATTGTGCCAAAGTACTTTGAATCGATCCCGCTCGACAAGGTCGCAAAGTGAGCTCAGACTGGCTCGCTGTTGGAATAGTCGGATGCCGGAGATGCAGCCGAGCTGTTTGTGGTCGAGTCACGGACGGACCGGAGTTGTGAGGAGTACTTTCTGCCCGCCTCTGGTGCGCGACCGGAAGAGAGATATCGCGGGATGTCCTTCAGCACTGGCCGCCAAGATGAGGGGCGGACATCAAAAGCATCAGCGGCCGCAAGAATGTAAACCTTTTTTGTAAACCCTGCCGCTTTCGCAGACCGCAACCCTGCAAGTTAGGTCCGTAACACCTTAATAAGATGTGAGTGAGATTTCACGAAATCCGGCTCCCTGGTGCTTGACCAGGGGCTCTTTCAGTTTTCCATAGCGCGTAAGTTACTGATTTAGAATAAGATGGTCGGGGAGAGAGGATTTGAACCTCCGACCCCCTGGTCCCGAACCAGGTGCTCTACCAGGCTGAGCCACTCCCCGACGTCGGATTAATCGTAATTGTAGAACAGTTTAAGCGGGACTGCTTGAGCCCGCAACTAGCCCACGCTGAGGGCCAACTCCCAAGGTTATGTACTTCCGGCCTCTTTCAGCCTGTCTATCTGCCGTGCCAGAGTCCTCTTACTCCGCCATTTTGTAAGCCCATAATCCGGACGCTGAGGTTTTTACAACCCTTGATCTCTTTTCAAAAACGCACCCCATGGTCAGTCTTGCTACTAGCTGCTAGCTTATGCACGCTGCCCGGATGCGGGGACAACGCACAGGTCGGCACCTCTGGTGGCGGGTTCTCCGGCAGCCCAACAGCGCATCTCGAAAGTGCTTCCAGTTCGGTAGCGCCTCCTACGGTCGTGTCTTGGTTCGCTCTTAGTCCCTCCGTGCTCATTGGCGGTAATCTTTCTACGGCAAAAGTGTATCTGAGTCGGGTAGCGCCCAGCGGCGGAGCGCTGGTGCTGCTTGCCAGCGCTAACCCCGCTATCGTTTCGATTCCGGCCAGCGTCCGTGTCCCGGCGGGCCTGAACTCCGCCAGCGTGCAACTCACAACAGCGCCGGTGACCGCGACCACGTACGTTGCGTTAACCGCCAGCTACAACAATTCGATTGTCGGTAAGAACCTCAAAGTCAATCCGCCCCGGTCGCTATCCGCGTTTACGGTGGCAGCGAGCCCGACCTCGCTCAGCATACAAGCAGGAGGATCGGGGTCGTCGAATGTCGTCACCACGGTGAATAGCAGTTTCAATCATTCGCTCTTACTCAACGTTTCCGGTCAGCCCGCCGGTGTCACAGTGAACTTGAATCCAACTATGGTTGCTGCCCCTGGATCAGGCTCGTCGCAAGTTGATGTCAGCGTGGACAGCAACGTAGCAGCGGGCAACTACTCTATCCGGGTTAGCGGTACCGACGGAATCACGACGCATTCTGCGACTATACAGCTGACGGTAAGCAATGGATCTTCGGGGATCGTTGGCCCATTGACTGGCTGCGTACTGAATCAGAGCGGGCACCGCTATCAAGCTGTGAAGTTCCAAATGAACCAATCTGGCACCGTGCCATTTAACGCTCTCTTGTTTTTTGGCGCGACTTGCGACCCCAACCAACGGGCCGACCAATTCGGCTTCGGAAATCCGCTTTCGTTAGGCGGCTTCGGATACACCTTTTGGTTCCATGATTTCCCCGATCAGCTGAATACTTCGGCCATTTGGACGGTGGGCAACCAGACATCGCAGTGTGTTGACTACACTAAAGTTCCCGGCTGCTGAGATCAGCAACTTACCTCTTTCTCCAATGCATGGGGCTTAACTGTGCGGCAATTTCCGCGAACGCTGTCGTGCCAACCGAGCCTATCTGCGGATTTCCTATAGAATGAGTGCGCAATTCGCCACACTCTCCTCCGATGATCGCACTGACCGCGGCAACATTATTTACACCGCAGGAGCGGATCGAGCACCCGTTACTTCTGGTGGACGATGGCGTCATCGTCGAAGTTGACTCGCGAACCCGGCGAGAAGTTCCCAAAAATTGCCGCGTCGTGGACTCCGGCGACGGCATCCTGGCGCCGGGGTTCGTTGATATCCATATTCATGGCGGTGGAGGGCACGATGTCATGGAACCGGAGCCGAACGCACTCCCATCCGTGGAGCGGCTTTTGGCGCGCCACGGAGTGAGCAGCTACTTTCCCACGACAGTTACCGCTCCAATCGATCAAACGCTGGCGGCATTGGAGTGGTTGGCTAATGCGATTGAAGGTAAAGAAAAGAACCAGCGATCCGGCAAACTGCGGGCCCAGCCCGTCGGAATACATCTCGAGGGGCCGTTTATCAGCCACGCGAGACGCGGCGTGCATCCGTCGGAAAATCTGTTGCCGCCCACGCTTGGGATGTTTGATCGCTTTTGGCAGGCGGCACGCGGCCACATCCGAGTCATGACGATCGCTCCCGAATTGCCCGGTGCCTTGGAAGTGATCACTGAGGCATCAAGATGTGGAGTATGCGTCAGTATTGGCCACTCTGACGCAGACCTGGACGCGGCCCGCGCAGCAGTGACAGCGGGAGCCCGGCATGCAACGCACACCTTCAATGCCATGCGCCCGCTGGGTCACCGCGATCCCGGAATTCTCGGCGAGGTCCTGACCGATTCGAAGCTTTCCGGCGACATCATCGCCGACGGCATTCACGTAGATCCAGTTGTGGTGCAGTTGTTCTTGCAGGCAAAAGGACCAGACAATGCCGTGCTCGTCACGGACGCTATTGCTGCAACCGGCATGCCCGACGGGCGGTATCGTCTGGGGTCGTTAGAAGTTAATTTGAAGGATGGCAAGTGTCTCTCCGATGGAAAACTGGCGGGAAGCGTCTTGACGATGGATCGCGCCATTCGCAACGTCATGCGCTTCGCTCAGTGGGATCTGCAACGAGCACTAAGTCTCGCAACCTTAAACCCGGCACGAGTAGTGGGTTTGGCTGGGGCGGGCCGGCTAAGAGTCGGCGCCCAAGCTGATATCGTTGTACTGAGTCCGACTGGTGAGGTAAAAAAAACAATCATCGGTGGATCCGACATTTGAAGACGCAGGCACAATTCGAGGAGAACCGAATGGGCGATAAGGGGGGATTTCCCCACTACATGATCAAAGAGATCTTCGAGCAACCGCGCGGGTTGCGCGACACCATTGTGCCCCGGGTTTCGCCTGAGGATTCCGCAGTACGCCTGGACGATGTCCGCATCAGCGCAGAAGAGCTCCGTGGGCTACGGCGTATCAATATTGTAGCTTCGGGAACCAGCCGGCATGCCGGAATGGCTGGGCAATTCATGATTCAGGAGCTGGCCAACTTGCCGGGAGACGTAGACTACGCCAGCGAATTTGAATACCGCAATCCGCTCATCGGACCAGGCGAGCTCACGATTGTGATCACCCAGTCAGGGGAGACTGCGGACACAACCGCCGCCCAGCGTGAAGCCCAGGCCAAAGGTTCGCGCACTGTCGCCATTTCGAACGTGTTGGATTCCACCATCGCGCGCGAGGCCGACGGCGTGCTCTACACCCACGCTGGACCGGAGATCAGCATCGCCTCTACCAAGGCCTTTACCGCGCAAATGGCCGTGCTCTTCCTTTTTGCCGTTTATCTCGGCCAGGTTCGCGGGAAGCTGACCAAAGAACAACGCCGTCAATACATTCGCGAGTTGCTCGATCTCCCGGGAAAAATGGAAACGGTTTTAAAGTCGGCAAGTGACTGCGAACGGCTAGCAGACAAGTATCACAAGGTGCAGGATTTTCTTTTTCTCGGTCGCGCCATTCATTATCCAATTGCGATGGACGGCGCGCTCAAATTGAAGGAGGTCTCCTACATCCACGCCGAAGGTTATCCCACCGGCGAGACTAAGCATGGGCCGAATGCCTTGATTGATGAGAACCTGCCCGTAGTCATTATTGCGACCTGCGATCGCAACGATCCCGGCTCGGTGCTGCGTTATGAGAAAAGCGTGGCCAATATCAGAGGTTTCAAGCAGCAGTCCGCCCGCGTGATCGCAATTGCTTCGGAAGGGGACAAAGACATGCCCGGACTGGCCGACCATACTATTTTCGTTCCGCAAGCGCCGGAGTTGCTGTCGCCAATTTTGGAGATCGTGCCGCTGCAACTCTTCGCTTACTACATGACCGTCAGGAAAGGACTTGATGTAGATCGTCCACGGAATCTGGTGAAGTCGGTGACGCTGGAGTAGTTGCCTTCGAGGCGGAGTTAGTTGGGTTTGCGGTTCTTGCCGTCCGAAAGATATCGCAACATGGCTGTGTCAGCCGCGTATTTGAATTTTTCCAGCATTGATGCTCGTGGGTTGGAGACGGCATCTTCAGCAGGTTTTTGGCGGAGACTTTGCCGCAGTCTTTCTCCGCTCTCGGACTCGTTGGTCATAACCTGCATGTAGAACCACAGGAAGTGACGCATCTGGTCTAGAGCTGACTTCAGGACCTGAAGCGCGTCCATTTCTGGTAGCTGGCTCAGAGCTTCCATCAACTCCGGATCTCCAGGCGCCTCCATGGCGGCGCAATTGAGTTCACGCTGGATGGCACGCAGGTCTTCCGTTACACGCAGAATGCGAATGTGAACGTCGTCCAGGTACTCGCTTTTTGCCATGGGTCGTGTGTTCCCAGCAGCGAAAGACAACTCAACATCTCATTCGCAGAGCGAAGAGAACAGATGTCCCATGTGCATGCGCTTTCGTAATTCGTGCCGTTACTTTCGTATGCGTTCCATCAACCAATGAACCGCCAGCATCGCCTAGGGGCATCCTGTGATACAAACGCGCAGTGACTCAAACCGGCCATACCGGATTGGTGCGCGCCATCGGGCGCTGGAGCCTGACTGCGCTCATAATTAATTCCATCGTGGGCAGCGGAATTTTCAAGCTGCCTTCTGAGATTGCAGGTTTGATAGGCACAGCGAGCACCTGGGCCGTCCTCGCTGTGGGGGCCATGGTGGGTGTCATCATGGCCTGCTTTGCCGAAGTCGCGTCACAATTTACTGAGGCGGGTGGACCGTATCTCTATACGGAGGTTGCTTTCGGCCGCTTTTGGGGAATCCAAGTCGGCTGGATGCTTTGGCTGGTACGGTTGACGGCGCCGGCCGCCAATGCCAACTTATTCGTCATTTATCTGGGACAGTTTTGGCCTGCAGCCACGCAACCTCTTCCGCGTTTGTTCATTCTCACACTGCTGATCGGCGTGCTTGCCGTGATCAATGTGCGCGGGGTTCGCAGCGCGGCCCGAGTCAGCAACATTTTCACCGCGGCCAAGCTCGCTCCGCTGGTTTTTATCGCCATTGCGGGTATTGCATACCTGATGGCGGGCCACCCGCTGGTTCAGCCTGTTCCTTTCTCAGCCGGCGCAAGCGCCTGGCTCAAAGCAATTCTCCTGCTCATGTTTTCCTATGGGGGTTTCGAGGGTGGCATCGCTCCAATGAGCGAGGCTAAGAATCCTCGTCGGGATGCAGCCTTGGCTCTTTTCGCCGCTCTGATCACATGCACATTGCTTTATGCGGCGATCCAGTTGGTAGTGGTGAGGACTTTAGTCGATCCCGTACATAGCGAACGTCCACTGGCCGATGTCGCGAGACTTGTTATCGGCCGTGCGGGTCCACCTCTGATTGCTATCGGAGCGTTGATTTCAGTTTATGGATATCTCAGCGCCAACATGCTCGCGGTTCCCCGCATTACATTTGCCCTGGGCGAACGTGGGGATTTCCCTTCCCTCTTTGCCTCGGTCCACTCTCGTTTCCATACGCCATACTTTTCCATTCTTGTTTTTGCCTCGCTCACCTGGCTACTGGCGCTCTTGGGCAGCTTTTCGTGGAATGTCTTGCTGTCTGCCGTGGCCAGATTGTTTTGCTATGGTTTGGTGTGCGCGGCGGTCCCTGTCTTGCGACGGAAACAACCTGGCGCAGCTTGGTTTCGGCTGCCCTGGGGAATCTTCTTCTCCGTTTTGGGCACCAGCTTCTGCGTGGTGCTGATCATCGGATATTCTTTGCAATCTGGCCGTCAGGTGAACCGGATCGGATCGCTGATTCTGGTGGCCACGATTCTCGCCGCTTTTCTCAATTGGATGTGGGTACGCCGACGGTCCAGCCCTGAAGTTTCCACGGCTTGATTCTTGTCTTGCCTTCGGCAAAGCTGCTAGGCTACGCCGTCGATGAAACAACAATCCCTTCTCCTTATAGTTCTATTTGGTGGAATCGGTCTGTCCTCTCTCGCTCAGCAATCCTCTCCGCAGACCACCGGTTTCCTCACCGAGAATGATGTTGCCGTTCCCATGCGAGACGGCGTCGTACTGAGGGCGGATGTTCTGCGTCCGAAAGGTCAAGGCCGTTTCCCTGTACTCGTCTACAGAACACCGTATGGAAAAGAGTTTGCGCTGAAGGACTACCCGACGTTCCGGCACGCGCTCGAGCGTGGATACGCGCTGGTTGTAGAAGACGTGCGCGGGCGGTTCGCCTCGGGTGGTGAGTTCCGGCCTTACCAGAACGAAGGCCGCGATGGTTATGACACCATCGAATGGGCCGCACGCCAGGCCTGGTCGAATGGAGTCGTTGGAACTTTTGGCCTTTCCTATCCTGGGGCCGCGCAGTGGTTGGCCGCGGTTGAGAATCCGCCGCATCTCAAGGCGATGGTACCGGCGATGACCTTCTCCACTCCCCAGAATTTCTTCTATGCCGGCGGGGTCTGGGACATGTCGTGGATGGAATGGATCTGGGACAACATGGCCCCGGATGTGCGAGTGAAGAACAATCCATTCGGGCCGAAAACTTACGACGAGGCGATCGCGGCCTGGGCTAAAGTCGGACCGAGGATGCAAAACACGTTGCCGTTGAATCAGCTGGAAGAATTGCGTGGCCTCGCTCCTTATTATTACGACTGGCTCAGTCATCCGGCCGATGATCCTTGGTGGGACTGGTGCGAGTTGCGCAAACGCTATGACCGAGTGCATGCCGCCGTGTTGAATCTGTCCGCTTGGTATGACGACAACTACGGCCCTGAAGGCGCGGCCACAAATTTCGCAGGACTGCTCAAAACGCGCGCCGGGGAAGCTGATCCTCAGACCCATCTTCTCCTCGGACCTTGGACCCACGGCTCGGAGGAAACTGGAATTACGAAGTCGGGGGAACGCGACTTCGGTTCGGCGGCCGCGATCAATTATGACGAAGTAATCCTGAACTGGTTAGACCACTATCTGCGTGGCACCGAGAATGGCGTGCAGAAACAAAAACCGGTCCGGTATTTCGTCATGGGAGACAATCAGTGGCGTGACAGTGATGTGTGGCCGCCGGCTTCCACGCCGACCTTCTACTATTTTGAAAATAACCATGTCCTGTCGACAGAAGCTCCGCCAACCGCTACTCCGCCCAGCTCATTTGTTTCCGACCCAGCCCATCCGGTGACCAATCGGTATGACACTTCGGGAGCGCATGATTACCAATACCTCGCGAAACGCGACGATGTTCTAGTTTTCGACTCAGCTCCAATTGAGCGAGATACGGAAGTGACTGGCCTCATCCGCGCCCAGATTTATCTCTCTTGCGATTGTCGTGACACCGATCTCTGGGTGCGCCTGCTCGATGTCGCCCCAGACGGAACCGCCCTTAATCTGATGAGTCCCGGGTTGGATGTCCTACGCGCCAGCTATCGCGATCTGCAGCGAGGGCGACAACTGCTCACTCCCGGACAGATTTACGAGCTCAATTTGACCAATTTGATTACCAGCAATGTTTTTCAGAAGGGTCATCGCATTCGGGCGCAGATTTCAGCAACGTTCTTTCCCAACTTCTCACGCAATCTGCAGACCGGAGAACTGGAAAGCGTTTCGGCAAAGATGCAGAAGGCCAATATCCGCATCTACCACGACGCAGAGCATCCCTCCCGGATCATCTTGCCGATTGTGCCGCGTTAAACTCGCCCGAGGCCGCCTGTGTCACACGATATAATCCCGCCGTTCGGTCGAAAATAAGGAGGAGGAGCTTTGTTCCCTCAAACCTGGAGTCGTCTGCTGGTCGTTCTTATAGCGAGTCCTCTCTTTCTATTGGCGCAGCGCGAACCGGTGCTAAAGCAGATCGACTTACCTCATTCTTATTACTACCGCGAAATGTACCTGCCCCAACTCACGACGGGCCCAAGCTCGGTGGCTTGGACAACGGACTCCCGCTCGTTGGTCTATTCGATGGCGGGCTCATTGTGGCGCCAGAAAGTGGAGTCAACTGCGGCCGAGCAACTGACTGCTGGTCCAGGCTATGACTATCAACCCGATTGTTCATCCGATGGGCGCTGGGTGGTTTATGCATCGTATGCCAAAGATGCGATTGAACTATGGGCCGTCGACCTCGAGAGTAAGCGAACGCGGGAGCTTACCTGGGGCGGAGCGGCTAACGTGGAACCTCGATTTTCGCCCGACGGAAAGCGCATCGCCTTCGTTTCCACATCGTATAAGGGCCATTTCCACATCTTTGTGGGGCAATTTAGCGCCGGCGAGCTCAAGAATGTACAGCGCCTGACGGGCGAAACCCGCACTGATCTGCCGCGTTATTACTACAGCCCGTTTGACCACGAGATCAGTCCAGCGTGGTCGCCGGATGGATCTGAAATCCTTTTTGTTTCCAACCGCGGTCACGTTTACGGTACCGGTGGTTTCTGGCGGATGAAAGCCCAGCCTGGGGCCGAAGCCCACGAGATCCACTACGAAGAGACGGCTTGGAAGGCGCGACCGGATTTCTCGCCGGACGGAAAGCGGATCCTGTACGCATCTTACCTGGGACAGCAATGGCACCAATTGTGGGTGATGCCTGCTCAGGGCGGCGATGCTTTCCCTCTTTCTTACGGTGACTTCGACAATGTGACTCCACGCTGGTCCCCGGATGGAAAGCGGATCGCCTTCACTTCTAACCGCAGTGGGAACACTTCGCTTTGGACGCAGGAAGTTCTTGGCGGAGCACAGACCGAGGTCGCAGCCAGAGAAAGACACTATCTGAAAGCGATCGGTCAACTCACCATCTCCGTGCTGAATACCGCCGGACACCCGACGCCCGCCAGGATCTTCGTTACTGGGGAAGACGGTCGCGCCTACGCCCCCGATTCCGCATGGATGCACGCTGATGACAAGTTTGTCCGCGCCGAGCGTCCCTTCGAGGCTCATTACTTTCATTCTGCCGGCGTCAATGAGCTAACCGTTCCCGCGGGGCAAATAAACGTGGAAGTCACGAAAGGCTTCGAATACCGCTTTGAAAAGAAAAGTGTGCTGATCGCCGCGGGCCGACATTCAACCCTGACGGTATATCTGCAGCCACTGAATCTCCCGCGGGACGCGCGCGCTCAGTGGGTAAGTGGAGACGTGCACGTCCACATGAACTACGGCGGCTCCTACCGCAATACGCCCAAGAACCTTGTGGCCCAAGCGATAGCCGAGAATCTTCCTATCGTGGAGGACCTGATCGTCAACAAAGAACAGCGCATTCCCGACATTGCATATTTCAGCAACAAACCAGATGTAGCATCGACTGCCACCAACCTGCTGCTTCACGGCCAGGAATTTCACACTAGCTACTGGGGACACTTAGGACTGCTCAACCTCACACGAACGTTCCTGATTCCTGGGTACGCCGGTTATCCCAATACTGCCGCCGCAAGTCTTTTCCCCGCAAATGCCATCGTGGCGGACCTGGCGCATGAGCAGCAGGCATTGGTGGGATACGCCCATCCGTTCGAAACCCTAAACGATCCCTTCGCCGACGCGCGCGAACTGCCAATCGACGTCGCTCTGGGGAAGGTGGACTACATGGAAGTGATGGGATTCTCCGATCATAAATTGACGGCCGAAATCTGGTACCGGCTGCTGAATTGCGGGTTTCATCTGCCCGCCGCGGCGGGTACGGATGCAATGGCCAATTACGCCTCCCTGCGCGGGCCAGTGGGTCTGAATCGCGTTTACGCCAGTGTTCCCGCCGGAGCTCTCAACATCAACTTGTGGTTGGATTCTCTGAAACACGGTCGCACCTTCGCCAGCAACGGTCCGTTGCTCGGTTTCACACTCGGCGGCCACCAGATCGGCGACGAAGTGCGGCTACCCGCGGGCGAGAACAAAGTAAAGTTCACCGCCTGGATGCGCTCATTTGTTCCCGTTGATCATCTGCAAATTGTCTGTAACGGGCAGGTGGTGCGCGATCTGAAAGGAGATCGTGCGAGCATGAACGTGGAAGACACTGTTCCAATTTCCCGCAGCGGGTGGTGTCTTCTGCGAGCCTGGAGCGAAAAAGCCGAATACCCAATACTGGAGGCGTATCCCTATGCGACCACCAGCCCTATTTACATTACGGTCGCAGGTTCTACGGCGAAGCCAACTGAAGATGCAGCTTACTTCATCGCCTGGATTGACCGGCTGATCAAAGAGGTCAAAACCAACAAGGATTGGAATACTGAAGCCGAGAAGAACTCGGCGCTGGATATACTGGCTTATGGGCGGGCGATTTACGCGCAGATGTAATGAGGAGGCCGCGGCACACCCCAGCGGCTAAAGCCGGAAGTTTCTGGAATCCCGACGGCACCCTTCGACTTCGCTCAAGGCAGGCTTCTGGAAGCGGTGCCCTTCCACGACGACCCCAGACGACATTTGCTTTGTCATGCTGAGCGGATCTGGCCTCCCGCTTGCGGGAGGCCAGATAAGTCGAAGCATCCCTACCTTCTTAATTTCTTGCTAGGAATAGGGATTCCTCGCTCCGCTCGGAATGACAAGCTTTATATTTGTGAGACAGGTCGATCGACTTCGCCAACCGGCATGCAGCCGTCACTCTAAAATACGTTACTTCAGTCCTTCGACCAAATAGAGGTCGGCGAGCATGCGGTGATATCCGAAGACGCACGTCTTGGCGTCGGGAGTCATCAGTATGGGACCAATGGTCTCAACCCCAGCAGGATCGGAAGGCATAAGCTGCTTCCAGACGGTGCGTTGCCCAGTTTGCACATCGAGACGATCGACCCGTGCCGGTAACTCGCCCGGTTGGTAAACGTAGAGTGAGCTGCTATCCGTGCTGAAGGTAATCGGCTGCTCTCCAGGATTGAGGCCGGCAATGATCCGCGGCTCTCCGCCGGCGACCGGATAGAGATATCCCTTCTGGTCTGGACCGATCCCGGCCACCCACTGCGAGTCGGGAGAGATAACAAACGCAGTTCCGTTCACCCCTTCCGGCGTGATGGGCTGGCTTTTTCCCGAGGCCAGCTCGTAGACGTAAAGCTTCACACCCTTGTCTGGCTCATTGCCCGAAAACAGGATACGCTTCCCGTCGGGAAACCAGTGGGCCCACGAATGGTTGATATTGCCCTTGGTCAGGTCCTTGGCTTCGCCGGCGCCCGTGGTCAACAGCTTGAGCTGGGACGGCGAATCCTGGGTCGAGGCAATCACCGATTTTCCGTTGGGCGACAAGGCCACCGCTCCACCTTCACCCAGCAGGACAGCCGGCGCGCCATCGGTCTTGCGAACGTAGACGG
>Ga0207139_1107_pt1 | contig 17453 bp, 12 predicted proteins | sample Alteio_BWMinHeat_7_FD_153585 | JGI IMG/M metagenome (GOLD analysis project Ga0207139, IMG submission 153585) | Enriched cells from forest soil in Barre Woods Harvard Forest LTER site, Petersham, Massachusetts, United States -... | ecosystem: Environmental > Terrestrial > Soil > Temperate forest >... | reverse complement strand
GAGCCGCCGCCAACTCGTCCTCTCGCTGGCGACACTGACGGTTGCCGCAAAGGCGCGGGCACAGGAGAAACCCAGCCGTGCTGTAAGCATCAACCACATCACCGTGAAAGTTCCCGATCTGCACCGCACCTCAAACTTTTACCAGGAATTCTTCGGAATGCCGCTAAAGCAGCACTCGGCAAAAACTCACATCCTCGGAGTTGGCGACAGTCAATTCTTTGGCATCGAGCAGGGCGACGGTCAGGCGAGGGTGGATCACTACGACTTCGGAATTGCCGCTTTCGACGCCGACGACGTGCGTTCGAAATTAACCAAGCTCAATTTGAAATTCGATAGCGGTAATTCGAAGGAATCGTTCAAGTTTTTTGACCCGGACGGCTTCCACGTTCAAGTGAACACACCGGACTACGTCGGTCATGTGAGCTGACCGTCGTCTCTGCGCGTCTTGGTCCACAAGAGAAACCCATGCGTCGAGAGAGAGAATCCAAGTCCGCTCCGGTTGGGGTGGTCACTAAAGTATTGCGAATCCTGGAAATGCTGCACGATTCCCCGGCAGGTCTGCAATTGAAGGAGGTCGCGGAGAAGACCGCGATCAACAAGAGCACAGCCTACCGTGTCCTGGCTCATCTGGAGCACGAAGGGTACGTGTTTCGCGACTCTGCCGGCGCGTATGCGATTGGGGTGCGACTGGCGCGTCTTGGATCGGGAGCGTCATACCAGACGACAATGCGCAAGATCAGCCGACCGGTGCTGGAGGAGTTGGCGCGCATAACCGGCGAGACTGTCAGTCTTGCGGTTTTGGAAGGCCGTGAAGTTCTTTATTTGGACGTGATGGAGAGCGCGCATACGTTTCGTCAAGTGTCCCAGATTGGGATGCGCCATCCGCTCTATTGCACCGCGTTGGGCAAGGCGATGCTTGCCTTCTATCCTGAGCAAGAGCAGGAATATTTGATTTCGGGAATCGACTTCGAACGTTTTACTCCACATACGATCACACACGCCGCGAACCTGCGAAAGGAGCTGACGCTGATCCGGCAGCGTCGATATTCCCTGGACAATGAGGAGGTATATCTCGGTTCGCGCTGCGTCGGCGCTCCCATTCTGGATGCATCCGACCGGGTCATAGCGGCGCTCAGCGTATCGGGACCGACAACACGCGTCACGCGAGACAGAATTCCGACCTTTGCAGCGGCGGCCCGGCAAGCGGCTGCGGAAGTCTCAACGAGTCTAGCGGCTAACAGCGAAGGGTTTAAGACACGCTCTAGGCGGCGCGGGGCAGCCCGTAAAGACGCGGCAGTTCCGAACGTTGCAAACAACGATCAACTCAGCTCGATGATGCCATGAATCTATTCGCTCGCCACAGGCCGCTAAGTACATACCTGGGATCGCTTGTGGCTCTTTTCGTTCTCGTGTTTACGCTCCCGCTCACGCCATTAGCGGAAGCGGCCGATCATAAGTACCTTGTGTACGTCGGAACTTATACAGAATCCGGCAGCAAAGGCATTTATGCCTATCGATTCGATGCCGGTACCGGGGAAGTAAATTCGCTCGGCCTGACGGCGGAAACCGAAGACCCGGCATTCCTGGCGGCCGACGTGAGCGGCACGTTTCTGTACGCCGCGAACGAAATCAATCAATTTAACGGAGAGAAGAGCGGCGCAGTCAGCGCTTTCGCTATCGATCAGAATGCGGGCAAGTTGACTCTGCTGAATCGCATCTCGTCACTGGGTGCGATGCCGGCACATGTATCGCTCGACAAGACTGGAAGATACCTGCTCGTAGCTAATTATGGTGGCGGCAGTGTTGCGGCATTCCCGGTCCAGAATGACGGACGTCTCGGCAAAGCCTCCAGCTTTGTGCAACATGCCGGCTCCAGCGTGAATCATGATCGGCAGACTGCTCCGCATCCTCACGAGGTCGTTCCAACCAGTGACGATCGATTCGTTCTTGTGCCTGACCTAGGCCTGGATGAAGTATTGATTTACAGATTCGATGCTGCGAAGGGTTCCTTAATTCCGAACGATCCTCCCTTTGCCAAAGCGGATCCAGGCTCCGGGCCGCGACACCTTGCTTTGCATCCGAATGGACGGTTTGCTTACGTAGTCAACGAACTGCAATCTACGGTGTCTGTCTTCTCCTATGACACACTCGCGGGAAGCCTGCATAGCTTACAAACGCTAACGACTCTGCCCAAGGTTTTTAACGGACAGAACAGCACTGCGGAGATACTCACGGATGCCAAGGGTGGTTTTCTGTATCTTTCAAATCGCGGAAACGACAGCATTGCTGTCTTCGCAATCGATTCCAAGAACGGAACTCTGTCGCCGGTTCAGAATATTCCCAGCGGCGGCAGGACGCCGCGGAACTTTGCAATCGACCCTACCGGCCTATGGCTCTTTGTGGCAAACCAAGACTCGAACAACATCGCGCTGTTCCGGATCGACAGCCACACAGGGCTCCTAACCCGAACACAAACCGTACTGCAGATTGCCGCGCCGGCGTGCGTGATATTCGTGCCCTACGCCCGCTGACAAAAGACAGTCTGGGGTGTCGGAGTTGCCCATCAAAGCTGCGTTAACCAGGTTCAAAGAATCCGCCAGTCTAGCCGGAAAAAGTTTGTGTCATCTCCTGATACTCGTCCTCGCCGCTACAGTTAGCGCGTTGGCGCGTGGAATGGTGGAAAGGCTCAGTCCAGTCGGGGCTGTTCTGTTTTGTCGAACTGGCCGTCGTCCATTTCCAGGCAAGAACCCGGAGCAATGTGTTGTGGCGGCATTGCTGACCAGTACGTCGATCCGCCCAAATTAGGAGATTGTTGATTCAACTAAGCTCTGCAGATGCTCGATTTTTCCTACATGACATGCGACTGGCTTGACTTGCGGTCCGATCTCGCGCGCCACGTCTTCAAGTGTTTCCTGCTTCCGTCCGCAAATTCAGACGTGCGCACCTTCACGAGCAAAGCAGTGGGCGATCGACTTGTCGATGCCGCGACTTGCTCCGGTAACGACAGCTACTTTGTCTTTCAACAGAGGCATGATTGAGAGTCAGGGATAATAGCGGAGAATCCATTCCGCCACGCAGCACGGCTTGGCCACCTTTTCACACTCGACGACAACCGAAAAGGTGACTTCGGCTCCATTCGCCAGCTTTTTGAAAGCTTGGACGCAGAAGGTCGCGCGAATGCGTGACCCAGCCGGCACGGCAGCAGGAAAACGAACTCGGTTAAGCCCGTAGTTGATCGTCATGCCTGCACGACGAATCCTGATAGCGCTCCTGAACAACTGGCTGAGCAACGAAAGCGTAAGGAATCCGTGCGCGATTGCAGATCCGTACGGCGATTCTCGTTGTGCTCTTTCGGAATCGAGATGAATCCATTGCAGGTCTCCGGTGACTTCTGCGAAGGTCTGGATGCGGTCCTGGGGTACCATGATCCAGTCGGATTTAGCAATCTCCTTGCCCATCATCGTTTGGAACTCGTCGACGGATTCCAGCACTAGCGGAGAGGATTGCTCTTTCAGAGGCATATCTCGAGTGACTAGTCGACGCCGGTTTCGCGTTTCTGCCATTTCCTCAATTCCCATTTCGCAATCGATTCCGAATGCACCTCGTCTGGACCGTCTGCAAGCCTCAGCGTCCGGACGTTAGCCCAGGCGGCGGCGAGAAAGGTGTCTTGTGAGACGCCGAGTCCTCCATGGGCCTGGATTGAGCGATCTAACACGCGCAATGCCACATTCGGAGCAACTACTTTGATCATGGCGATTTCCGTCTGCGCAGCTTTGTTGCCGACGGTGTCCATCCTGTGGGCCGCCTGTAGAGTGAGCAGGCGCGCCTGGTCGATCTCCATGCGCGAATGGGCGATGCCGGCGCGGATCGTCCCTTGCTCTGCCAGTGGCTTGCCGAATGCCACTCGATTCAGTGTCCTTTTGCACATTAACTCCAGAGCGCGCTCAGCGACACCGATGCAGCGCATGCAGTGGTGGATTCGGCCTGGGCCGAGTCGGCCTTGCGCGATCTCAAACCCGCGTCCCTCGCCCAGCAACATATTCGACAGGGGAACCCGAACATTCGCGAAACTGATTTCAGCATGTCCGTGGGGCGCGTGGTCGTATCCGAAGACGCTGAGCAACCGCTCCACCTTGACGCCTGGCGTATCCATGGGAACCAGAATCATCGATTGCTGCTTATGCTTTGGACCGCCGAGGTCGGTCTTGCCCATGAAAATCGCGATTTTGCAGCGCGAATCTCCGGCGCCGGAAGCCCACCATTTTCTTCCGTTAATTACGTAGTCAGTTCCATCGCGACGAATACTGGACTGGATGTTAGTGGCGTCGGACGAGGCCACGCCGGGCTCCGTCATGGTGAAACAGGAACGGATTGTGCCTTCAAGCAGCGGCTTCAGCCATTTCTCTTTTTGTTCTGGAGTTCCATAACGGGAGAGAACCTCCATGTTCCCAGTGTCCGGCGCCGAACAGTTAAAGACTTCGGGCGCGAACATGCTCCGACCCATGATTTCGCAGAGCGGAGCGTAATCCAAGTTGCTGAGACCTGCGCCGTTCTCATCCGGCAGGAAAAGATTCCAAAGTCCCGCAGAATGGGCCTTCTTCTTCAGTTCCTCTATGAACGAAACTGGTTTCCACCGCTCACCCTCCAGCTCGCGATGAAAGCGAGTCTCGCTGGGATAGATGTGTTCGTCCATAAAGGCGACGAGCTTCTGTTGCAATAGCTTTGCTTTGTCAGAGACATCAAAAAGCATCGTCCAGCCTCATCGGTGAGTGCGAAGGTGATCGTCGGTCAGATGCGGTGTTGCGTTGAAAGTGAGCAGGCGCAGATTGTCAGCTTTGAGTCGCAAGATGCTGTAAGCGGCGTTGTGCAGGACCCCCGCCAGCCTCATGATGCGGTCGTCAAAGATATCCAGAGCCAACCCGGTCCAGATAGCCACGGGCATTGCGGAGGTGAAGACAATCACATTGGCTTTGGGATTGCCGTCTTGTACTTCCAGCTGAGACGCCCCGACCCGCTGTCGAAAGGCATCCCAGCTCTCACCGGTGTAGGCATACTTGCCGGCAATCCACGCATTCACAATTTGGGAATCACATGCCAGCCACTGCCGGTGAATTGGCGCCTGCTCTCCGCTGCTCAAGCGGAGTTGTTGTTGCATGGCCTGGTATTGCTCGCGAAAACTGGGGTCGTTGTCACACATCAAGGGAGCGATCTCGCGATAAATCTGGTCGAGATTGAATTCATCCCATTCTGGCTTAGTTACTATTTCGGGAAACGCAATTCCCGCTTGCTGATAGGCGGCTTGGACGTCCATGGCCGTCTGCTGCTGTCTGTTCATCGATCCGCAGTATCCCGCGGAAAAAACAAGCTGCTGAGAGGCAAGATATCTGCCTAACAAGTTCGCCTGATGATGCCCTAAATCCGAAAGACGATCGTACGCATCGCGAGTGCCGGCCTGACCGTGACGCACTAGATAGATGTTGCTCAATGGTCTCGCTCCACCAGCGATGCCGCTAATGTCGCCAGTCCTTTCACTCTGCTGTTGAAATCGCGGAAGCGGGCATCCGTAGTCTGTCCGCAATGAAAGCGGTAGTAAATCTGCTGCAGAATGACTGCCAGCTTGAAGATTCCAAGAATTTCGTAATAGGAAATACGCGCGAGGTCGCGTCCTGTGCGCTCGGCATATCGCGCGATGAATTCCTCGCGGTTGTACCATCCTGCTTTCGCGGTTAACGCCTGGACGCCATGGCTGCCCAATTCGGGTGCTGCCGCCCAATGCCAATAGCACAACGTCAGACCTACATCCACGAGCGGATCGCCAATCGTGGCCATCTCCCAGTCGAGGACCGCTTCGATACGACTCGGCGAATCCGCCGAGAGCATCACATTGTCGAGCTTATAGTCATTGTGCACGAGCGTGGCTGGTGGAGAGACAGGCAGCGTTTCGCTCAGCCACTGAATAACGCCTTCCATCTCCGGAAGATCTTCAGTCTTTGCACGCTGCCATCGATCTGCCCACCCCCGCACTTGCCGTTCGAGAAACCCTTCCGGTTTGCCAAGCGCAATCAGCCCAGACGAGCGCAGATCCACGGCATGCAGTCGGACCATGCAGTCAACAAAAGACTCACTGATAAGCCGACCGTGATCAGGCAACCGCTCAATCTGTGCCGGAACCTGGTCACGAAGGATGATCCCCCGCCGGCGTTCCATGATGTAGAACACGGCACCGATGATCGTCGGGTCCTCGCAAAGATGGAAGACCTCCGGCGCCTCGGGGAAGTGGGGATGCACGGCGCGCAGCACCTGGTACTCGCGGGCCATATCGTGGGCTTTTGGCGCAACTGGTCCGAGCGGAGCGCGGCGTAACACATATTCGCGCTTTTCTGTTGCCAGCAGATAAGTCAGATTGGAATGGCCGGAAGGGAATTGCTGAACCTTGATCCCAGACTCCACGTCCCTGAGCTTGCCTCGCAGATACTCCGTAAGAGCCCGCACATCCAGCTCTTCTCCTTTACGCACCGCGGCGACATCGGAGTATCCCATTGCGGAAGAAAACATTGGCAGCAAACCATAACTAACAACTGATTTGATGTCCAGTGCTGCGCCCGCCTCGGAGTTCTACTACCAGGTTAGCGGGACGCAATATGAAAGATGTCTTGACAATGTCCCAATCGACGTACTAAAACACCGAACGCTTGTTCATTCAATGAACGCTTGTTCTGGTTGGGGACCGGCCGCCTGCATCCGACAGTGTCGCTCTCCCATTAACGGAAAGGTCTGTAAACCTGCATGAAGGCGGCGGTCCTGCACGAATTCAAGCAGCCACTCGCGATTGAGCGCACTTCGGACCCGAAACCCGGAGAGACAGAGGTTCTAATTCAAGTGGAAGCCTGCGGCGTATGCCATTCCGATCTTCACATCGCAGATGGAGATTGGCCGCAATTTACGCCTATCGTCAAAAGGCCTCTGATTCTTGGACATGAAGTCGTAGGCCGGATCATCGACAAAGGCATGGGTGTCTCCAGCATGCAAATTGGGGATCGGGTTGGCATGCCGTGGATCTACTGGACATGCGGAGAGTGTGAGCCCTGCCAGGAAGGCAACGAAAACCTCTGTGTCCGCCAGAGCATTACCGGGGTTAGTGTGGATGGCGGATTTGCCGAACTATTTCGTGCTCCCGCTTCTCATGTGCTGAAGATCCCGCAGAAGCTTTCCTCAAGCGAGGCCGCCCCACTCTTCTGCGCGGGCGTAACCGTGTATCGGGCCTTGAAGCATTCAGACATCTTGCCGCGACAACGATTGGCCGTCTTCGGTGTAGGCGGGCTTGGACATATGGCGGTCCAGATCGGTCGTGAATTGGGAGCAGACGTAACCGCAGTTGACCTCTCGGAACGAAAACTGGAACAAGCGAAATCGTTGGGGGCGTCCGCCGTCATCAATGCGGCGACGACGGATGCCGGCAGGCAATTGCGTAAAGAGGGCGGAGTTCATGTGGCGCTGGTAACGTCGGCTGCCAAAGCCGCATATGACGCAGCCTTTCAGTCCTTAAGACCGGCCGGAACGCTGCTGGTGGTGGGCTTGCCTGCGGAAAACATTTGCTTTCCCCCGATCATGATGGCGTCAAAAGAGGTCCGCATTCGTGCATCGGCAGTGGGTACGCGTGACGATATCGCTCAAGTACTCGCTATGGCCGAAGCAGGTAAGATCCGTTGTCTTGTTTCGATTCGGGAACTCGATCAAGCGAATGAAGTGCTGCAGGAATTGCGATCGGGCGAAGTGCCAGGTCGATTGATACTCAGTCTGAACTAGCGAAAACGGAAAAGACACATCGAGAGCAAACATGCCGAAAATCAGGCAAGCCAGGCTGGAAGAGAATCAGCGGCGGATTGAAACGGCAGCTCTCGCGCTTTTCACCAGGCAGGGTTTTCACGGGACTAACATTCGGGAGATTGCGGAAAAGGCAGACGTCTCGACGGGAGCGATTTATACCTATTACCCCACGAAGGAAGCGCTTTTCGTGAGCCTGGTTCAGAACTACGAGCAGCGGATGAAGCCCTTGCGGGATCGCATGTTCAGCGGCATCCAGATGCCATTTTCAAAACAGGACATACGCAAGCTGGCGTCGGAGATTCGGTCGATTGTTTATGACAACTCCGATTACTGGCTGCTCATGTACATCGACGTAATCGAGTTCAAGAATCAGCATTTCGCGCCGGCGTTCCAGGATCTGATCCAAAAGATCCGGCGTCGGCTGGGTCCGCTGTTGAACGAAGCAAAACGGCAAAAAAGCTGGTGCGGCAAAGATCCGGCTTTCGTTTTTGCGTCGATGTACATGTACATCTTTGAGTATTTCCTTATCGAGAAATTGTTTCAGGGCAATCGCCATTTGGGTGTTTCCGATGGACAGGCGATCGAGGGCTTCGTCGATCTCTTCTCCCACGGAATCTGGAGCACCGCCAATGGATTGCGGCGAAGCCGATCTGCAAATCATTCAGACCATCGTCTGGGTCCGGTAGGACAACAAGAAAGACCACGCGCGTATTCGCGCTAGCGGAGGAAGTATGAAGGGCTTGAGATTGTTGACTTCTCTTTTCGCTTTGCTGCTGTTTGGAACGAACCTCGCCATCTCGCAAGGAGTGGGTTCCTCCGGCGATCTCCGTGGAACCGTAACCGATGCCTCCGGGGCAGTGTTGGCTCAGGCAAAAGTGATTGCCGTGGACACTCAGACCGGATTGCAGCGTTCGGCGACAACCGACTCCTCAGGCCAGTACCGCCTGACCGGACTGCCGCCGGCAACTTACGACGTTAGCGTGCAGCAAGCCGGCTTCGAAACTCAAGTGCAGAAGAGTGTCATCGTGACCGTTGGCCAGGCGGCATCGGCCGATTTCCACCTCAAAGTCGGCGAGGTCTCTACCGAAATCACGGTCACCACTGAAGCGCCCACCATCGATACGACGCAAGGTAAGCAGGCTGACACAATTTCACAACAGTACATCACCGATCTGCCGATTGACCGGCGCGATTACCTTACGTTTACGTTGCTTGCGCCTGGAGTCTCCGATGCCACCAGACTTGCCGGGGATCAGGATTTCAGAGTCAAGCAAACTCCGCAAAGCGGGTTGTCTTTCTACGGCAGCAATGGCAGAGGAAACAGCATCACCATAGACGGCGGCGAAACCTCAGGCGATAGCGGCGGCCAGCGCCTGACCCTTGGCCAGGACGCGGTGCAGGAATTCCAGATCAATCGCAGCAATTATGGAGCGGATCTGGGTTCGGCCACCGGCGCTTCCATCAACATTGTGACCAAGTCAGGCACCAACAATGCGCATGGCAGCCTGTACGGTTTTTTCCGCAACGATGCGATGGACGCCCGCGACCCATTTGCCTTCAGCTCGGCCCTGGCGACGGACCCGACCTTCTCTAATTTCAACACCACTTCTGTGGCCCAGCCGATTAAGAATTCGCTCAGCCGCCAGCAGTACGGTGGTGCCATCGGCTTCCCCATCCAGAAAGACAAAACCTTCCTGTTTGCTTCCTTCGAAGGCCTGCGGCAGGATTCACAGAATTCAGTTCCCCTTTTGACGAACAGTTCGATCTTCGCCGGACCCTCCGCGGCGGCAACCACGAACCCCTTTAGGCAGAGTGATCCGAGGTTTGGGCAACAGGCGATTGTTTCAGCTCTAGCCCAATCCACAAACCCGAGCGTGCCTTGCCTCAACCTCCCCACTGGAGGAGTTCTTTTCGAACCTGCCCCAGTTTGCGCTTTTGCTCTCCAGGGCATTCTGTCGGTGAACCCAAAACCCGGTTCGAACCCGTTCGTAACGGCCGGCCAGACCGCCTTGAATGCCTTTCTCGTAAACCAATTTGAAACCCAAGGCGGACTCTTTCCATATAACACGCGCGAATACCTGGGGTCGGGCCGCGTGGATCACCGCATTAACGAGAAGAACGAGATTTCCTTGACCTACAGGTTTGGACACGATCTGGAAGAGTCGCCGGATCTCCAGTCCCTGACGGCTTTTTCGGCGGGAAGTTCGATCCACACCTATGACAATAATTTCCAAGCCACGTGGGCCCACCTGTTCAATCCGACGGCGCAGAACGAGGCTCGGGCGCAGTGGGATTACAACAGCTTTAATGTGATTCCCAACGAACCGGGACAGGCGGGGCTGCAGATTCCTGGTTTCATTAATAACTTAGGAACTAGCATTTTCATACCCAACTTCAGCATTCTGCGCCGCTACGAATTCGCGGACAATTTCACCAAGATTCACCGCAATCACGCTTTTAAGTTTGGCGGTTACGAACTGCTGCGCGGCAATCACACCGAATCGCACACGTTTTTCCCCGGCCGCTTTGTGTTTGGGTCGCTTCCCGGGTTTTTGGTCAGCCCGTGCTTAACTAGAACCTCAGGCGCGAATCCCTGTACTGGAGTACCTTCAGCAGGCGCCACCATCAATCCCCTGCAATCGGCATCGTTCGGGCTGCCGCAGGTTTACCAGCAAGGTTTCGGAAATCCCACGTACCCGTATTACAGTCGACCGCTCACGGCGTTTTACGCGGAGGATTCGTGGCAGATCGTTCCAAACCTTACTCTGAACTACGGTCTCCGCTACGAACTGGACTCACAATTCGCTCCGTTGACCACATATAAGAAAGATTTCGGGCCCCGCGTTTCCTTCGCCTGGGATCCCTTCAAAGATCACAAGACGGTGATCCGGGGTGGGTATGGAATCTTTTACGGACCAGTGGACGTCCAGATCCCCGACGTCGACTTGAGCCTGGGAGTTGTGAACGCCAATAAAACCCCCGTCGAGAACAGCTCAGGAGCCGGCCAAGTCGCAAACCTGACCGCGACCTGCGGGTTCTCCCAGTTCGGCGTAAAGATAATCCCCGGGACGGGCGCCAGCCCTTGCAACCGGGAAATTTCTATTTATGTAGATCCGCTCGGGGGTGTTCCGGCTTTAGGTTTAAAGGGAGCGAACACCGTTTACCAGACACTCTTTGGGCAGGGATTGATCCAATGCACAACGCCGGCCCCAGGGAATGCGGCTTGCATCACGCCGGCTGCTATAGCCCCGTTGGGCATCAATGTTACGAATAGCGGTCCCGTCGGTCCGCTGCAAGTAGTTTTCGTGAATCAGCCGGGCTACCGGCCGCCAATCGCGCAACAGGCCTCGTTTGGAATTGAACGTGAGATTTCGCCTGGCTTTTCGATTGCTCTGAGCGGTATCTATTCCCATACTCAGAGACTCCCTGTCGCCATCGATACCAATCTACTGCCGGCCCCGTTCACCACGCTGACTCTGGCCAATGGCCAAACAATTTCCTTCCGCGACTGGAATACCACGGCCGCCGGGGCCGATCCACTGGGCAGGCCGCCCGGCAGCCTACCCTGCGATAAAACTCAATGCTTTGTGAATCCGCTGGTTGTACAGAACAACCAATACAGCTCTGAGGCATATGCCCTTTACGAGGGCGGCATCGTAGAAGTTAAGAAGCGCTTCAGCGATCACTTCACGTTATTCGGGAATTACACCTATAGCAAAGCATTTGACACGTCCACGGATTACAACTCCGACTACGGGCCGCAGGATCCGACCAACCTCAACTTGGATCGTTCTCTTTCCGAGTTTGATGAGCGGCACAAAGTGGTAATCGCGGGAGTGTTCGACAGCCCCTGGACACAGAACATCTTGTCGGGTTTCCAATTAGCTCCGATTTTCTCGTACCACAGCGGACATCCTTTCAATCTGCTGGCGGGAGGAGAGGTGAACGGAGACAATCACACCACCAACGAACGTCCCCTCGGAGCCCCACGCGACACGGGTCTGGGCCCCAACTATGTCAACTTGGACATGCGTCTGAGCTGGCGGCACAAACTAGGCGAGAAGGTGAACCTGCAGTTCACGGCGGAAGGATTCAACCTCGCAAACCGGACGAATTTTGCCAGCGTAAACAACGAGGTAAGCCCTCTATTCGGCCTTACCCCGGGGTTCACGACATTCAACGTGAGTGGGATTCGACCGGGCACTCCCCTTGCGGGTGGGGGAACGGCGACGTCCAGCACGCCGCTGGCTTTTACTTCTGCACTTCCGAAACGGCAAATTCAGTTGGGGCTGCGACTCAGCTTTTAGGGAAAGGCCTTGAGATAAAGTGACGAACTCACACGACGATGTGCAGAGGAGAATTCTAATGAAACGACTCATCGAAGCATGGGCTCAAAGACTCGCGTTCGCAGCAATGCTTTTGCTTTTCCTGTCGCCTTATGTGCAGGCGCAGATCACAACTAAGACGGGCTCCTTTCCCGACGGAGCAACGTTCCTGATCGAGGTGCCGACACCCTGGAATGGCACGCTGTTCCTTTATAGCCACGGATACGTAACTCCCCTCCCGGGCACTCCCAATCCGGCAAAGGATGTCGGCGACGCAGGCACTCGCGCATTTATGTTGTCGAAAGGCTATGCCCTGGCTGGCTCCTCCTATGCGACCACGGGCTGGGCCATTCAGCAAGCGTTGCCGGACCAGATCGCGGTGCTCGACGAATTCCAACGGCAATTTCGCAAACCTGACCGAACAATCGCCTGGGGACACTCGCTCGGCGGCATCATCACCGCTGGGCTGATACAGAGGTATCCTGACCGCTTCAATGCCGCGCTTCCCATGTGCGGAGTGCTTTCCGGGGGCGTCGCTACCTGGAACACCGCATTGGATGGGGCGTTCGCGTTCAAAACTCTGTCGGCTCTGAACACACCGCTCCAGTTAGTCAACATTGCTGCTCCTCTGGCAAATTTGAACTTGGCTGAATTCCTGCTCGCCGCTGCCCAGTCCACTCCCCAAGGACGGGCTCGAATTGCATTGAGTGCCGCTCTGAGCGATGTTCCGGGATGGTTCGATCCGGCCAGTCCCGAACCCGCACCCACCGATTTCGCGAGTCAGGAGATGAACCAGTTCCTGTGGGATCAGCAGGTGGATTTCCCGTTTATCTTCGCTTTCCGCGCCGAACTGGAAGCACGGGCAGGCGGTAACGTTTCCTGGAATTCGCATGTCGATTACCGCAAACAACTGGAACACTCGGTAGATCGCGAGGAAGTAAAAGCGCTCTATCAGGCGGCGGGACTCGATCTCGATAGCGACCTCGACACGCTAAATGACGCCGCGCGAATCAGCGCAAATGAAGACTCCGTCGATTACTTGGAACACAATATTGTGTTTGACGGACAGATTCACATTCCCGTTCTAACCATGCACACTACCGGAGATGGACTAGTCGTCGTAGAAAACGAACGCGCCTATAGGGATGTTGTTGATGAAGCCGGCAACCAGCATTTCCTGCGGCAAACTTTCGTCCACCGGGCTGGGCACTGTACCTTCACGCCTGCGGAAACTGTGACTGTCGCGGAGAACCTGATCGCGCGCCTCGACACCGGCAAATGGCCTCAACTCGACGACGACGTGCTCAACGCGGAAGCGAGTGCCCTCGGGCCTTTAAACGTAGCTCCCCCCGCATTTGTCGACTTTCATCCTGCTCTCTACCTGCGACCGTTCGATGCTCTCGATGAGTGTCATCAAGATTCGCAAGATGGTGAGTGTCATCGGAGTAAGTTCGAATTTCGAGCGGATGAATAGAGAAGTTTTCTTATATGAACGTGCCGCTCACACCGATTCGTTTTTTGCGCTATGCCGAAGGGCAGTTTCCTCGAAAAACTGCAGTCGTCTGCCGCAACAAACGACTCTCGTACGCGCAGTTTGCAGATCGCGTGAGCCGGCTGGCCGGCGCCCTGAAGAGTCTGGGCGTCGGTCCCGGAGATCGCGTCGCCTTCCTCAGCATCAACTGCCATCGCTTGCTGGAGGCTTATTTTGCTGTCCTTGAAGTGGGCGCAGTACTCCTGCCTCTGAATGTTCGTCTGTCAGCCTCGGAAATCGCATTCATACTGCAGGACGCCAGTCCGAGAGTTCTGTTTCTGGAGAAGATTTTCTTGCCGCTGGTTGAGTCGTTTCGACACGAGGTTCGCAGCATAGAGAAATTCATCCTGATGGACGAAAGTCCCGGCGCGCAGTGGTTGCTGCCGCGCAGTTATGAGGACCTCATAGCCTCCGTCGCTCCGTTTCGCGCCGACATCATGCAGGTAAATGAGAACGCTCTGGCTGAATTGTTTTATACCAGCGGTACCAGCGCGAACCCTAAAGGGGTGATGTTGAGTCACAGGAATGTCTATTTGCATGGCCTCAATGGGTGTTTGACCTTCGACCCAACGCGGGAACATGTGCACCTGCACACGATTCCCTTATTTCACGCGAATGGTTGGGGATCGGCCCATGCCATCACATTCGTTGGCGGGAAGCACGTGATGATTCAGAGGTGGGATTGCGGCGAAATGTTCCGTCTGATCGAGCAGGAACGAGTCACAGGATGTGCGCTCGTCCCAACCATGGCAATCGCGCTGGTCAATTCGTCGGAACGCAGCAAATACGACCTGAGCAGCCTTGAGCGAATCAACATCGGAGGAGCCGCGTCTTCACCGACTCTGATTAAAGAGGTCGAAGAAAAGCTGGGCTGTACGTGCTATGCCGGATACGGACTAACCGAAACTTCTCCGACTCTTTCGATTGCCTTTACGAAAGCAGGATGTGACTGGCAAGGCGAAGACCGCTATCGCGGCCAGGCAATGACCGGCTACGCGATTCCCGGAAGTGAACTTCGAGTCGTCGATGAGCGCGGCGACGATGTTCCTCACGACGGACAGACTGTAGGCGAAATCGTCGCGCGTGGCGATGGCGTGATGATGGGATATTGGAATCAGCCGGAGGCCACTGCCGCGGTTCTTCGTGATGGCTGGTTGCATACCGGGGATTTGGCTACGATCGACGAATTCGGATATCTGCTGATTGTCGATCGCAAGAAAGACATCATCATCAGCGGCGGTGAAAATATCTCGTCCATCGAAGTCGAGAAAGCACTTTCTGCGCACCCCAGCGTTTATGAAGTAGCAGTGATTCCGGTGCCCGACGAAAAGTGGGGCGAAAGTCCGAAGGCTTTAGTCGTACCCAAACCTGGAACCAGCGTAACGGCCCAAGAGCTGATTGAATTCTGCGCAACGCGCATCGCGCGTTACAAATGTCCGCGCTCCGTGGAATTTCTCGCCGCGCTGCCTAAGACAGGCACCGGTAAGATCCTGAAGCGCGAGTTGCGCGAGAAGTATTGGGGACAATCGACGATCCGTCCTGAATTGGTAACTCGTAGTTCGTGATAACTGGTAGGCCGTCGGCCTCCATTAGATCTTAGAGATCTCATTTATGAGCGATCTTGTTCGGTTCAGCACCAATACGGGAATTGCAACCATCACCACTTCAGTCGCCCAAAAGGCGTCCACAGTACGCCCAATATCGCGATGCTCGTCAGTCAGGTCTTCGTAAGTGAAGATCTGCTCGGGCGTGATGTCTTCGATGAGAAAGCTGCCGCCGCTAACCTTGCGAACTGTTTCCGTGGTGGTTGCCATGTTTACTCCTGATAGTTGGCAGGTATTTAAGCTGCGGTTGCGCCCTGTTCTCGGCTGAAATCTGCGAAGCTCCTGCCTTCCTCGACCAACCGTTGCAGCAGCGGAGCTGGCGCCCAAAGCTCGCCGTGAAGACGATGAAATTCGCTGACGCGCTCATAAACATTCTTCAGGCCGACGGTGTCCGCGTACCACATCGGGCCACCCCGATAGGGAGGAAATCCATAACCGTTGATGTAGATAATGTCGATGTCCACGGCGCGCGACGCGAAGCCTTCGTCGAGAATGCGGGCACCTTCGTTGACCAGTGCATAAATGCAACGATCGACGATTTCCTGCGACGAGATTTCACGCTGAGCGATGCTGGCTTCCGCGGACCACTTGCGAATCATCTCAGGAACTTCTGGATCAGGAATCGTGCGGCGGTTCTCGTCGTATCTGTACCAACCGGCGCCCGTCTTCTGGCCGTAGCGGCCGAGTTCGCACAAGCGATCGGCTGCGAACGCCTGCCGCACACCAGGTTTTTCTAAATGGCGATACTCCTTGCGAATGCGCCAACCGACGTCGAGACCTGCAAGATCGCCGGTTGCGAGAGGTCCCATGGCCATGCCGAAGTCATAAAGCGCATTGTCCACAGCCTCGACGCTCGCCCCTTCTTCGACGAGAAATGTTGCCTCGCGAATGTAAGGATGAAACATGCGGTTCCCGACAAATCCTCTGCAATTGCCCACTAGCACGCCCACTTTGCCCAGCGCCTTGGAGAGTTGCATGCACGTAGCAATGACGGATTTGTTGGTTTCTTTGCCGCGCACGATTTCCAGCAACCGCATTACATTAGCTGGACTAAAGAAATGAGTGCCAATTACGAATTCCGGCCGTGATGTTGACGCTGCGAGTTCATCGATATTGAGCGTCGAAGTGTTGCTGGCAAGAATCGCGCCAGACTTGCAAATGCGATCCAGTTCCGCAAAGACTTGCTTCTTGAGCGCCATCCCTTCGAAGACTGCTTCGATCACCATGTCCACGTGAGCGAAATCGTCATAGCTCAGCGTGGGTCGAATCAATTTCAAACGTCCTTCGGCAACTTGCTGAGTGAATCGCCCCCGCTTCACCGAACTTGCATAATTCTTCTGAATGTTTGCTAAGCCGCGATCGAGGGCCGCCTGATCTGCTTCTTTCAGCAACACGGGAATTCCGGCATTGGCGAAGACCATTGCGATCCCGCCTCCCATCGTCCCGGCTCCGACAACTGCCGCGCTCTTCACGGGAATCGTGGGTGTAGTTTTGGGAATGTCGGGAACTTTAGCGACCTCGCGTTCACCAAAGAAGACGTGGATCAAGGCCTTCGATTGGTCGGAGAAAAGGCAATCCTGAAATAGCTTTCGTTCAAGCTCGAGACCTTTATCGAACGGCAGCCTGGTTGACGCTTCTACGGCTTCGATGGCAGCCAGTGGCGCGATCCAGTTGCGCTGCTTCTTGCGCGCGGTCTCGCGGGCGCTCGCAATAATAGGCGCCATCTCTCCTGCTGCTGTCGGCCTGTCGTTGCGATCGCGAGTCCTGGGCGCCGGACGGTCCGCTACTTCACCCGCGAAGGCCGAGGCGCCGCTAAGCAGATCGCCTTCGATGATTTGATCGACGAGCCCGAGAGACACTGCCTCTTCCGCTTTAATGGGATTACCTTCCGCACACATCTCCACCGCTTTTTGCAATCCGATCAGACGAGGAAGACGTTGTGTGCCACCCGCGCCAGGAATCAATCCGAGCTTTACCTCGGGCTGTCCGACTTGGGAACCAGGCGCCGCAACGCGATAGTGGCATGCCAAAGCCAACTCCAATCCTCCGCCAAATGCGCTTCCATGAATCGCCGCAACAATCGGCTTGGCACAGGCCTCGATGTGATTCAAGACTGCCGGGAGCTCCAGGCCACGAGAATGCCCGGAGGTCATCTTTCCGAACTCC
>Ga0207139_1106_pt1 | contig 17554 bp, 23 predicted proteins | sample Alteio_BWMinHeat_7_FD_153585 | JGI IMG/M metagenome (GOLD analysis project Ga0207139, IMG submission 153585) | Enriched cells from forest soil in Barre Woods Harvard Forest LTER site, Petersham, Massachusetts, United States -... | ecosystem: Environmental > Terrestrial > Soil > Temperate forest >... | reverse complement strand
ATCAGTGGCAAGTTGATGTAAGCGATGTTCAGCGGCTGTCCGTCAAGGTACTCTGCGCTCTGGTTGGCAAAAGAACCGCCGATCTGATAATTGGCCCACGCGAAGATATTCTTGCCCACGGGTGTGTCATTAGACTGGCCCTGAGGAACGACCCCCGGGGAGACCGCAGCCAAGTTGAAAATGTTGCGTCCGTTTAAAGGTAGTTCATTGGCTTTTCGCTGCTCGACAACCTGACCCAATGACGAGGTTTCCGCCTGCAGCAAAGGCGTTTCAGCGGTTACCTGCACTACCTCGCTAACCATCCCAACCTGCATAGCGACGTCGATGTGAGTGCTCTGTTGCACCTGCACTACCACGGGTTCGCGAGTAACGTGTTTGAAGCCCTGCTTTTCAACCTCGACGCGATATTGGCCCGGAATCACTGTTACAAATGAAAAGAGCCCGTCAGCGACCGTCGATTGTGTGCGCTTTTCCGACGTACCCAGGCTGGTCAAGATCACTTGGGCATCGACTAACGCGGCGCCAGAGGGGTCCTTAACGGAGCCGGCGACCGCACCATACGTGCTTTGCCCCTGCACCAAAGGGCACGATAGGAACACTAGCACCAGCGAAAGGATTAGCGTCCAGAAACCGCGAGACTGCATAGGTGCTAGGGAGCCGCGGGCTGCCCGCCTTTCCGCCACCAGGTTACGCTGCGCGCGACGCAGCCTGATCGTCATGCGCCTCTTGTAGAGGTTTTCCCCAGCTCGAGGATCGAGCGCTAACACGCCAAAACCGAGGGTCGCCGGAACTGAACCAGAAGTCGTCACAGCTACCCCCGAGCGCTTGGAGTGTAACACCGGTGGAGGGAAGTTCGTGCGCCGCAGACGGCTTGAGCAGCCTACTGCGGCCTCATGCTCTAAGTCAAAACAAAACTTGTGAACGCGTCGTGTGCCTAAAACCGTATCGCAAACGGTCTCGCTAACCTGCAGATTATTAAGCGGCGCAGAAGCGCACTCGGCCGTGGGTCAAAACCACACTCTAATGACGCAGTCGGCGGCTTTCCAAAAACGTCATCGAAACTGCACTCGCAACCGGTTGAGTTTTCAGCGCCGACACAGAGCGTTTCCGACCTTCCGAAAAGACTTGTTTTTGGAAAAGCGGGATTGGTGGGTAAAAGCGATTTATCGACGGCTATCCGCAAACCGCCTTGTTGCTCACGCGCGCTGAACTAAACGACGACGAGAGTACAATACGTCCGCGAAACCACAAATCCAGTGGCTGGTCGTTGTACGTCCTACTATCATTACGTTCGGGAGCTTAATTGCTTGAAATCGCCAAACTTGTCGCATCTTTTCTGGGTGGTGGTCTTGCTGGCGCCCTTGTTACCGAGTGGTTCCGTCGCAGGCGCAGCAGAGTGCAATCAATCCCACTAATCGAACGAGTTAATCGGCTGGTCAATCCCGAACTTGAAGGAATCACGTTAGCTCGCCGCAGTACCACAAATCCCCAACTGGAAGAAGTGAAGAATTTGCGTGAGTATCAGTTAACTATGAGAAATGCTAGTTCTATTCACCTGCAGAATGCTGAGGTTCAATTCGAATTTCCTGCTGACGATGTTGCAGGAGTAGCTTCACGACCCGCAATGAGCAAGACAGCATTAGTGCCTGTGAGCGCAATGGCAACACCTCCGTGGAAGAAAGCATTCAGATGGATCATCCCACATCTTCCGTCCGGTGATTCAGTCGAATTTACTTTTCGTGCTGTCGATCCATTGTCAGAAAGTTACGAAGCAGCCTTATATCGAAGCGAGGGTGTCATTTTCGAAAGGATAGTTGGCGAGCCACCTCCGAAAAAGGGGCAGACATTTCAGACATTTCCAATTGTTCTAGTATTGTCAGCCTTTCTTCTTGGAGCCCTAATGATTTGGTTAATATCAACTGGCAGACTGCAATCGACCAGCGGTGAAAAACTTACCAGGATTAAACTAGCGGGATGCGATCTACGAGTAGTTTCGTTGTTCGATGTTTACGGACGAGATTTCTATAGTCCCTGGCGAATAAAGCACCGAGTCAGGTGCAAAAACTCGCTTACCAGCACTGGGAAAAAAGAGGCCGTCCGCTCGGTTCGCCAGAAATTGATTGGTTTGCAGCCGAAAAGGCCGTGCGCTCGTACCTGTTGGCTTCAGGGATTGAGCTCGGGCCAGACGACGGGCTGTATCGCTGAACAAGATTCCTGAGGTGTTCCCTTCTGTGAGATCGGTTGAATCATCAACGCGAACGCGCTCCTTCGCTGGGGTTTCAAAGAACACCGTTCTTGGCGGTCATGAGTCTGTTCACGGATATCTCGTCAGAGATGCTTTACACGGTCTTGCCGATCTTCTTCGTTGGCCTGAACCCGATCCCCTGGTGCGACGCCAGGGGTTCATTTGGATGGCATGCACTTGGCATGATCCGGGGTGATCGCCTTTCAACGGCGAAAGCCTTCAGGCAAACATCGCTATCCGCCGCACCAACGGTTCAAGGAGTGTGCAAATCCGGTGGGGCGTTACGTTATGGAGAGGTGATACTCAACTGGGGCAAATGAGATCAGAAGGGAGAACGCCACTGCATTTCTGCAGTGGTGAGCGGATTTGAACCGCCGACCTTTGGGTTATGCGATCTGACTCACCTTTCGATGAGAGTCGGACTGTACCTTCATCCACGAGGGATGCTCGCCATCCAGTCTCTACGCCTTCCCCCACCATTCCGGGGGCTTGGTTCGGTATTGCCCTATCGCACCAGACCTGCCGTCACTTCTAGCCGTCGTAGCGGAGCGCTGCCCTACACAGCACAGCGGAGGCGGCGCCTCATCCGCGCTTCCACCTTCTGAAGCGGGGCGCTCTTTCATAATGCATTGACCTTAGTCGTGAGTGTGGACGCCCGGTGGCCCGCAAATTTTAAGGTATGGGGTGGTGGTCAGTTAATTCTCGGAGAGGAGAAAGTTCACCGCGACTTTCTCGTTCGCAGTCACGGCTACCTTCTTCTCCCACATCTTCGGCTCTGAAAAGACGGGACGCTGAATCCTACGCTCCGTCAGAACATCGAAGACAGCTTGCTGCACGACCTTCCAGCCCTCGTGCCAGGCGACGATCTCGTATTCTCCTGGCGGCACGTCCTTGAGTTTGAACCTTCCGCTTTCGTCGGTCACCGTGTAGTAAGGATGGGGAACCACCAGGACCTCTGCGTTCATCCAAGCATGACCGCCATTGCATCTCAGGTTAACTAGTCCTGCCGAAGGCATCGGACGAGAAATGGTCTGGTTGGTGAAGGGGAAGGGCAAATTGTAGGTGGCGGCCCCGTCCATGTGAACGGTATGGAGGGTAGCGTCAGAGCTCTTCATGCGGAGCACAGCACTCTGTGGCACCAGCAGAATGTGGGGCTCGTAGCGGCATTGCTTCTGGTCCAAGAAGCGCCTGGGTTCGGGGAGGTCCATCGCTTTTCCGCGGGAAATGTTCCTCAAAAATAGCACGGTGTTCGCGACACCGCCCTGTGGGCCCACAATTAGCCGCTCCAGGTCACGGGTCTTATGGGATTCTGGATCGCAAATCTCTGGGTCTTTGTTGATAGTAAAGGTGGGTATGCGAGGTAGTGGACCCGACCATTTGACCATCCCCGCGATCGTTCCTGGACTGCTAAGAGAAACAACCTGATAATCGCTCTGCGGCGTGGCATTTTTGGCCACGACCAACAAGCACAGAGACAACAACGCAAATCTGACAGCTTGGGACATCCCCATCCAACTTCTTCTTGGTGAATGGTAATGCGATCAAAGTTGTGCGCAAGTAACGAAAGTAATTGCGTGTGCATGCACAGCGCATTCAGGGCCGTGCATCTGGCTGAGGCGGGAAGATGAGCGAGCCTTACTCGTCGCAATCGGCCAGAGTTTTCGCCGAAGGCCAGCAGATTGTAAAAACCAAAAATAAGTGCGCACGCACTTTCTATACGCAGTGCGCAGGCAATTTTGCTTGGCGCTGAGGCGACATTCCGCCTGAACTTCGACGCGTCTCCGTGGCACCTCCTCCGGTCCTTGAACGCCCGGCGGAGAAGTTCCTGTTGAATTCCCGTGTCCACGTTGGTCGCAATCACCTTGGCGCCGGTCACGGCCGCCTTCGATGGGTCAGTGATCCTTCCGGTGATCGTGGCATTTGGCGATTGTGCCAACAGAAAACAGGACAGAGGCAGGCAGACGACAAACGCGGCAGCAACTCTGTGCAGCATCCCAGCCCCTCAAGAGGTATTGATCCCCTTAAAACCTGTCGCCCAATCTCAAACACGATTCCCGAATATCGGTCGATTAAGCCAGCCAGAGCTTTGTGATCTCCTGCTTGCACCTTGAGCATGAGACGTGCGTCTTCTCTGTGTCCGTCCGGTGGCGCCGCCACAGGCTCACAGGTAACTCCGTCCAAATTCCAGGTGCCAGGAATCCGCAGTCGCGTTGGGAAGGATGCGCTCATTGACCTCTGTGCTTCGACTTCTCAGTCTTTTACACTCTCAAGAAGCATGGCGCGGCTAGCTATGCTCCCGAGGGACGAAAAATACCACATCCGGTCAGTCAAAATAGAATGTCGCGAAAAATATTCTTGGGCACAAATTTGGCCTAGCGGCCGTAGTCAGCGGCGCCCTTACTCTCCGTCAAAGCGCCTGGCTCAAACGATACCGGTGAATGTCCGCCACCGCTCGCCAGGTATCTTTTTCTTGGGACTTTATGAATTGCGCGGGACGAAGTTGCAAAATTGTCGCATAGCCATTTCCTATCAATCAGAGACGGAGAAGTCTTGGACTCCTGTTCTCTGACCGCCTACTCTCAGGCAGAACCGAATCACTTGGCACGTCGTCCCAGAAAAGCAGAATTAGGAGAGTTTCCGAGTGACAACAAAGTCGTCCGTCCGCGCTCAAGATTATTCTTTTGGAGCCGATCAACAATTGCTAATCGAGGACAACTCGAATCATTCCTCGGGTCTAAAGTCGGGAGTGGTCTGTGGGGCAGTCTGAAAAGGTGTATGAAAACAATGGCGATCGAGCAGTATTTTCAGCGGGATGCGAAATGGAGCGGTCTGAGGATGAGTCGGCTTACGGGCGGGAACGACGCCATATAAAAGGCCGCCCCTTGGGGGCCATGGCGTCGTTCCCGCCCTTTGGACTGTGTTCACCAACAGCGGAGACGGATCGGAGTTGGATCAACCTGGGATACGAAATGGATTCAAGCTCGTCATCGACGACATCCACGTAGGAACTGCGATGGGCCGATTCAACATCGAGCGTGACATCAGCTCAGGCGAACAGCCGATGGCTGCTACCCTCGGAGTGCAACGAGGAGTCCACCCCAACGAAGAGAAGGAGCAGCCTGATGGATAGTGTCAGATACATCGGCCTCGATGTCCACCGCGCTACGGTCTCTGCAGCTGTACTGGATAACGAAGGCAGACTGGTGATGCAGTCGGTACTCGTGACGAGAGCGGCCGCGATCTTGGATTTTCTCGGCGGAATCCAGGGCACGCTGCAGGTTACCTTCGAGGAAGGAACACACTCGGCCTGGCTCTATGACCTGTTGGTACGACGCGGGTGGCGCGCTTGGTGGTGTGTAATCCGCGCAAGAACGCTCTGCTGGAGTCGGGCAACAAGGGCGATTTGATTGATGCGCGCAAGCTGGCGGAGTTGCTGCGCAATCACTCGTTATCGGCCGTATATCACAGAGAGAACAGTGCTCTGGAGATGCAGCATCGGACACGTAGCTATACCACGCTCACTGAGGACACAACCCGAGTCATGAGCCGATTGAAGGCGTTGTTTCGCAGCCAGGCGATTCATTGTCCCGGCAAGAAGCTATTCCGACCCTACCATCGGGAATCCTATCTAAGCCAACTAGGCAGCGAGGTTTGCGGCAACGAGCCGAGTGCCTCTACCTGGAACTGGACGCCTTGCACCCAGTGCGGCTGCGGGCCAAGCGCGAGATGGTTTTTTCTTGCGCCATGTTTTTTCGGCCCGAGTGATGTAGTCGCGGATCGTGCGATTACGCAGGAAAATCCAGGCTTCGTCCAGAATGAATGTCGCGAAGTTTGGCTGAGGACTTTTCTTAGTCGGGCTTGCTCAAGGTTACGAGATAGCCAGCGTCTATCAATTCGCGATGAAGAGGTCTTGGACGACTTGGGCTCCTGAAAATACACTTAGCCCACAATGAAGAGCCTCTCACCGGTCGATCCTACCCAAGCCGTTCCCAGAGTGCTGGCTGTGCGGGCGGAACCCTTTGTCGATCCTGACACAGCCGCGAATTACCTTCGAACAACCCGCCGCCACGTGCTTGAGATGGTGCGCGAAGGGCTCATCCCTGGCCACCCGCTTGATCCCTATGCCAAGAAGAAGGACTGGCGACTCCTGCTGTCGGAGCTGCACGCCTACATGCTAAGGGGCAGAATGAAACCTGAGCGAGCATGGGCCCGTGGGCCGCTACGGCTCTGTTCCCCCGGAGCCATACATTACACGCCCGACCCCGATGCCTAACTGGCGCAACGGTTCGCAGTGCCGGGAAATTGTCACGGGGGTTTCCTGCAATTGCGCTGGATTTAACAGGGGGCCATTCACGCCGACAGCATCACGGTCGAGGAAAGATATTGCCGTGGTGACTGGTCGAATCCAAAAACCGACGCCAGCGCCGCGACCATTGGCGTCTCACCAGAAGTGATTGACCGCATCCATCGTCTGAAAACACTTACGGTAGAAGTTCGGGCGGGACGAGCGATCAGAAAACACGATCTGGTTAAGTCATCCGGCCCCAACGATCTGGTATTTCAGAGCGTCCAAACCGGCGTGCCCCATGACGACCAAAACGTTTTGCGGCGGCACATCAAACCCGCAGCCCGTTCCCTTGGGTTGCCGTTCGTGAACTGGCGTTGCCTGCGAACGTCGCATGCTACGTGGCTGGTTCAAGCGGGCGCGGACCCCAAGTCCGTTCAAGGTCAAATGCGGCACTCGCGCATCTCGACCACGATGGACATCTACGCGCAGATTGTCCCGGAGGCACAGCGGAGTGCGTTAGAGAAGCTATCGAAGTTTGCAAAAAGCGGGACCGCAGATGCACGGTCCAATTCACGGTCCATTTCGGTCCAATAAGACGGGGGATCAGTGCTCACAAACGGCGGTTCAAGTCGGCAAGTCGCTGAAAGATTTGGTGGAGCTAGTCGGGATCGAACCGACGACCTCATCGTTGCGAACGATGCGCTCTGCCGTGTTATATGCCTGATTCTACTCAGCCAGGCGCTGCGAGCGTGTCACACTGTGTCACAAAAAATCAGGTTCGCCGGAGTCTGCTGCCTCAGATGATTTCGGTTGCCTCAACTAAATTCTGTCAGGTCGCTCTGAAGTTTTTGTCGATGAACTGGTTACAGCATCTTTCCATTTTTCGCCTCCATGTGCGGCCACGTATAGGCCTAGCTCAAGGCGGGTCCAAACACCGAGTTTGTCAAAAATGCTTCGCAAGTAGTTCTTCACCACCTGCTCCGTGGTGCCGATAGCCTTGGCAATGTCACGGTTGGTGAGGCCTTCCCAAACCAAGGTAGCGATTTGCATTTGCCTTACCGTCAACCGGTCACGTGGTAGGGCGGCGAGTTTCACACTATTTTCTTGATGAACTGATTGAGTGTCTCGTGTACGCTGGGAGCCGGCCCAGCAGCTTCTGCAGCGCCTCATTCACTTCAGGCACGGCGCGCAGCTCCCAGCACAAGCAATCAGGTCCGCAACACCCGTGAGGCTGCAGGACCATGATTGCAACTAGCTCGCTGCACTCTGAATAGATGATTCGACCACGACCTTTTCGATGCGAAGCCTTGGACTGGTTTCCTTGGTTTCGACCGCACGAGAAAACCACAAGCGCAAGTTGCGCGGTGCATCCACCGGCAGTCGGTTGGCCAAGAGCTGCATGGCGCCCTCGGCCGGCCTGAACTTTGTAATCGCCTTGAACAATTGATCGAACAGGAAGCCGGGGCAGTTCTGGCGGATCTTTTCTACTTCGACATCTTTTACCTCGGTGGTGAAGCCGCGGCTCACGGTGAACTGATAGGTTATGCCCTCGAGTCTTTTGGATTTTTCAGCGCGTGCAGGTGTAAAACCAAATTCCTCCACCCACTCCTGCAGTTGGGAGCGGAGTTCCCCCTCCTCGATCCCAATCTGCTCCAAGCGAGCAGCCGCCTGGTCGAGTTCTTCGGCAGTCGGGCGCTTCATGCGCAGAGTATGGCACAAGGTCCGGAACTGTTGGCGAATAAGTTACTAGCGGGGAGGAGACAATATGGTGTTCTGTCTCCTTTTTTGATTGTTGCGGCGGTTTCGTAGAGTAAGTGTTTCAGGCTCAACAGATCGTTTCTGATTGAGCGCGGCGCCGATGGGTTTGCCCGGTTGGAATCAAAGAAGTGGCGACGGGGAGCGTTGCCGCTAAGTGGTAGATGGTTCGAGGAAAAACCCCCAAAAGGCTGTCCGGAGCTTTGATTGAATGAAACGATTTCAAAAGCTATATACTTTCGGTCATGCCGCGTGGCGGATCGAGACCTGGAGCGGGGCGAAAGCGGAAGCCGGTCATAGCCATCACCGGCGATGTGGCACGCGAGGTACTGGGGCGGCTGGGGGAATTGGGAATCCTTGGGGTTAAGACTCCGGCCGACTATGTGCTTCACCTTCTGAAGGCCAACGACATCAGGATTCAGGCCGAAACCTTCCGCGACACGATGAACCGGGCGTATGGCCGGCCAGTGCAAGCCGTTACAGTAGACGAGAAGGTGGAGGTTTCCTTTGCGCGGCGCCAGAACATCCTAAGACTAATCGATCACCTTGTGGCGAAATCGCCCCGGCAGCTCCCCGAACTACCTCCCGCAGCCCGTGATTCGCAGACAAATGGCAGCAGCTGACAAGCCGCCCGGACTTGTGGTCTGGCCTTCTCCTTACGATCCCTTCAAGCTGGCGAAGGTGCTGGATGGCGCCTCCACAGCCTCTGTCATCCGCTACGAAACAGCGCTCTTAGCCGCGGAAATAGAGCCTGCGCGCGGGGTTTGGGTCAGGACCTGGAGTGTCCGCGGTAGCAAACCCGACGCGCGCGAGATCATGCGCCAGTTCCCTAAGATCCGCGAGCTGTGCGTGGAGGCTGACATCTACAAGTACATTGCCGACCAGGGAATCCGAACCCCGCTCTCGGCCGCGATCGAAATCATGCATGGTCTCTTCCCCAGGTACTCAAGCCAATCGATCGCCCGCATGGCCAGAGCTCCGCGCCGTTCGCGTGCTGTGGCAAAAACGGCACACTGAGGGGTTCCGCTCGGTTCCACTCTCTCCGCTAGATTCTGCTCACTCCACCGTGCTCCACTCAGCGTGAGAGGACCTTATGGCGACTCAAGCGGTGCTGCCCCAGACAGAACAGCTGTACGTCGGTCGAGAGACTGCCGCGCAACTGGCGAACGTATCGACCCGAACCATCGATGACGCCATCCGGGCGGGCGAGCTCGAGGCCTATCGGCTGGGCCGGCGCGTATTGATTCCGCGGTCTGCGCTGATCGAGTTTGTGGAAAGGGTGAGCGCATGACAGCCAGCGACACACGGACTCCGAACGCAAAGCACAAAGATGAGGACTTTCACCCGAGCTGCGTAGCGGGGACCTGCGACTGCGCCCCACTCTGCCATGTGTGCGGCAAGGGCAAATGCTATGAGCTGAAGCAGTGGCCTGGCTATCACGATTGGCGCTGCGCTCACTGTCACCAGGCGAACTTTCACACACCATGGAAGCCGGCGGCGGAAGAGGCGGAAAGACCGCGGAAGCAGTGGGGAGTTCCGAATGCTCTACGGTGACGTGCTGAATTATCCCGACAAGTCTGATGTTCCGGAGTCAGGCGTAGGGCCGTCGAAGTGGGTGCGGTGCCCAAAACATGCGAGTGTCGAGTACCTGCTGATCTGGGTGCAGAGCATTCATACATGGCTGGGAGATTGCTCCGCGTGCAAGCCGGACGTGCATGTACCGGTTGAAGCACGACAGGAAAAGACGCTGTGAGCACGCTGGGCGTTTACAAGGTCACTTACCACTACTCGTTAGGCGGACCTGGTGGGGCGATGCACACAGGGTTAGGCGTGCTCACGGATTTCGTGGTGGCTCCGTGGGTGCTAGATGCTGTCGAGGGCATTGCGCGCGCAAATATGTCGGCCGTTGCGACGATCTTGGCGAGTAATGGGCGGTCTACGCCCGCGGGCTACGTGCTCGTGGTGGAGTCCGTCTCGAACCACGGAGTCGGCGGAGTGCTGACTTAGAGGATGAGACGGGCGGAAGCAGCATAGGAGGAAACGGGCGTGAGCAACATTTCGATTTTTAAGGTGCTGTACCACTACGAGGCGGCCGGAAAGCCGCATCAGGGCTCAGGCTGGCATCAGGATTACGTCGCGGCCGCGGCGGGAGATCCGGCGAGTCTGGCCACGGTGCTGGCAAACAACGGGAGAGCTGTGCCGGCGGGATACAGCATCGTGTTCGATTCCATTTCGAATCACGGTGTGGGCACGTTGCTGTCCTGAGTTTTAGGTAACCAAGGTAAGCGTGAGTTAGTAACGAGGAGAAAAACCCCATGGCCGACATCACAGCCGCGATCGAGCAGGACCAAGTCGCCACAAGTCTTCTGAGCGATTCTGACCAGCAGGCGCTAGCGGCGGAGTATGACCCGAGTCTGGCGGGTGTGATCGACCGCGGCGAGGAAGAGCAGGAATACGGTGCCGAGTTCGAAGACCAGGGCGAGTTGGATCCGGAGGCGGATGATCGTGAGCAGGTGAACTGGGGGTTAGAGGCGGAGAAAGAACTCTACTTGCAAGAACAGGAACGGCTGCAGCAGGAACAGGAAGCGCAGGACCCGCAAGAGCAACCGCAACAGTTGTCGCCGCAAGAAATTCAGGAAGGCATTCAGCAACTCGACCATGACGTGCAGGAGATGCAATTGGCAGATCCGGCCGAAACCGCCATCCTGGCTTCGAGTCTGGGCTTGGACGCGGCCAACTCCGCGCAACTCGGTCATGCGTTGGCTAAGGTCGGGATGAGCGTGGAGGACATTTGGCAAAAGACCGGCGGGGATCTGACGAAAGCGCCGGCCATACCGCGCGAGGCAGCGGTCGCGTTCTCGAATGAATTGCTGCGCTCAATGGGCGTCGATCCTAGAATGGAGCAGGTGAACCCAGAGCGGCTCAGCGCTACGGTTTTCATCGGTGCGTACAACTTGCTCAATGCGGTGTCGCAGCATGGACTCAACGCCGGCATGGAGGTTCTAAACTCGCCCGAGGGCGCGATGTGGTTCGCGGAAAACTTCCTGCAATGTATCGGTGGCAATGGACCGGTCAATCTCGAGGGCGCTTTGCGTCTGGCGGATTCCTGCGGACGCTACTTTCTGTCGGTGTGGAACCGGCTGGACTCCCACTATCAAGCGCAGGAGCAGCCGGCGCGCCAGAGTCGAGCGTCAAGATCATCTGGCCGGTCGCGATTCCAGAGCAACGCCGATCTCTTCGATGAGGAGGCAGAGTCGCTCTATCGCCACGAGCACGGACGTTTATAGATGGGACTCGAACAGAACGGTATCGATGGCGCGGGCGCGATGGACGAGGAAGAGCAGCGTCAGCTCGAGCAGGGGTTCCTCAAGAAAATGCCCTTGCTGAGGTGGAATCCCACGGCACTGCGGCAGATGGTGGAGGCCGTGGCACGCGGGCGGGCTTCAGCTCTCGACCCGAACGAGCGGCCCTCCGATGCCCTCGACTCACAAGGCCGAATCGTTGGTTCCGACTTTGGGAAAGACAATGGAGACGATCAATTCTTCGGCGATATGGAAGCCTACCGGCAACGCAACATGTCCAATCTTCCGCCCGGAGCGGAGAAGCCGGCCGCGCGGATCATGGCCCCGGAGAACTCCGAAGTGGACCTCAGCAGAAACCCGCGTTACTTCGGCGAACGACAGGATGGGACACCGGGGCAGCGCTTCGTCGCGAAAGCGTTGGCGGGTACCAACCGAATGCCGTCTCAAGGTGAGACACGGGACAATTTCACCGGCAATCAGGATCCGAACGATCAGGGAATGCAAGCCGGAGGAAAGACGGTAGCGGACGACGAATCGACACCAGGTGGCGGACCACGAGGCAGAGGGATACGAAATATTCCGGCGGCTGGTCGCTTCGGATTGAGGCGGACGCTGTGAGCGAACAGCCCATGCGTGCGGCGACGCTGGTGGTCTTATTCGCAGCATGGAATTTGCCGCTTCCACTTTCAGACAAGATCGAGGCTCTGGACGAGGCCGCATCGCTGCTACGCGAGAGCGGCTCCGAAGTGGAGCAGTTACAGCTCGAGCAATTGTGGGAGCGCAGTTAAGCGTGGTTAACCTATGAGTGCTTTTGATGCCATTCTGCAGATGCTGCGGCCACCGGCGGATCCGACGCAGATGGCCTCAATGGGGCCCGGGCCAGCTATGCCTGACCCGAACGCAATGCAGCCCGCGCCCACTCCACCGACTCCAGCGATGCCGGATCCATCGCAACTAATCGGCCGGAATCCTCTGCCGTCGCCTATCGTGCAAGGTGTTCCGCCTGCCGCGGCTGCTCCTGTGACTAAAGCCCACAAGCTTTTGCAGATTCTCCAAGGCGGTCTCGTTGGGGGTTTGTCCGGCATGGCGGCGAATGCAGACACGTATGCGGCGACCGGGAGAAATGCCGGGTTCGGCGGCGGGGTCGGAGCAGGATTCCTTCAGTCTCTGCCGATCATGAAACAGCTGCAGGGGCAGCAGGTCCAGCGCGGAGGCTTGCAAAATAAACTTCTGCAGAACGCAGTTCAGTTTGATCCGTACCAACGCTATCTCGAGATGTTGAAGGGTGGCGCAGACATTTCGAAGAGTCAGGCCGAGGCTGGGAAATTCGGCGCCGAAGCCGGTAAAGCTACCGCAGAAACCGCTGCTATTCCAACGAAGACGGCACTCGAGCAGGCGCAAACGGAAGCAGCTTTTTATAAAGATGACCCCAACCTCGGGCTGATCGATCTGCGCACCAGGCAGCCAGTCACCACGGGCGGGATGGCACCACTCAGCGCGGACGAGGCGGCGATTCTCGGGAAGCAGGCGGGCGATACCGTACCACTCAAGCTCAAGAACACGGCCAACGAAATGGTAAACCGCGGCATTCGCACGGTGCAGGCCGGCGGCCGTTCGCTTCTGGTGGACGGCAAGGGAAACACAATTAAGGATATGGGTGCAGCGACGCCAGTCGTAGTCAACAACCTGCAAAATGCGGGCGCCACGGGAACTCCCGGCAACCCTTCGGCTATCTCTAGAGGTCTCGCCGATGGTTCTCTGAAGTGGAATGACGTAGTGTCGGCGCGGACTCCGATGTCGGTAAAGTCAGCCATTCTGGCGGAAGTGAAGAGCATCAAACCGGATTTCAATTCCGGGGACTTCCAGGTTGAGCAGAACGCTAGGAATGAGGCGGTATCTGGTTCGGTGGGCAAACAACTCCTGGCCATCGGTACCGCCCGCGAGCATATGAAGACTTTCAGCGCATTGGCTGATGCGCTAGATAACAGCGACAGTCAGGCGCTGAATAAACTCGGCAACGCGCTGGGGGTGCAATTTGGCTCAGACAAGGCGACAAATCTGGCCATCGCATCGCAGGCGTTTGGCGGCGAGGTCGGGCGAGCATTTGATGGTGCCGGAGTCATTGGAAAAGAGCGTGAGCAGGCCAGTGCGGCGTATGCGAACTACCTCAGCAAAGGTCAATTCAAGGGAGCCGTGCAAACGGTGGACCAACTGCTCGCGGGGAAGCAAAAGGCCGCGCATCAGTGGTTTGATCAAGCGGTACAGGGCAAGCCTGATTTCGGACAGACGAGTCAGCCGCAGACGGGCGGACCTCCGGCGGGTGCGACGCACATTGCGCCTGGATCTGACCACAGGAACCATTACACCAACGCTCAAGGTCAAGATTTGGGAATCGCTCCATGAGCCCAGTAACTCTCGATTTGTCGAAGGCGACGCCGATCGATCTAGGTCAAGGTGTGTCGCTCGACTTATCGCAGGCGGTGCCCCTGTCCGGAAATCAATCCACGGCTCAGCCAAAGCAGCCGCCTGGATTTTTGAAGCGCCTGGCGCAATCTCTGGGCGTGCCCACATCGATGCAAGAGTTGCAGCAAGCCCAGCCGAGCACAGCGGAGCAGATCATCGGACCAGCCGCTACCGCAGGGAAGATGCTGTGGAACTACGGGAAGACGGCCGCGCGCGGAATCAGCGAAGGACTGCAGGAAAGCCGCGAAGCAGGGGAGAACGTCGGCGAAGGACAGCCACTCGGGCCGAATCTTGGTAAAGCGGCGTCGGGTGTACTGCACGCTGGGCTGCAGGCGACACCCATTGTCGGTCCGTCAATTGAAACTGCTGGCCAGGACATTCAAAGCGGGAATTACCAAGGCGCGGCCGGCGGACTGACGGGAGTGACCGGACAAGTGTTGGCGCCCGAACTCTTGAACAGAGGCGCGGCTGCCGTAAATAAACTTCGGGGCAATGTGGCCGATGCCGCGGCGGACTCCGCACTGGGAGTCACTCGCCTGGACCGCAGAAGACTTCCGGCCGGCGAGAAGAATGCCATCGGAGGAACGGCGCTCGATCAGTTGAGCGGCAATTCTCCGGAAGCGCTGGCCGACCAGGCGCAAGCCAAGGTTGCGGACCTTTCGCAGCAAATCGACAACCTAGCGACCAATAGTAATGCGCCCGTGTCGCTGAAGCCGGCACTCGACACGCTCGATCGGATTGAAGCCACCGCCGACGCGCAGAACGATGCCGCATCCCTGAAGGTAGTCGATAAAGTCAGAAAACAGTTGACGCAGAAATACCGCGGCGGAGCGGCAATTCCCGAGATCACGACGGCCAGGCAGGCGCTCGATCTAAAACGCGGTGTGGGGAAACTCAAGAACTGGGATTCAGCCTCAGAGGCCGCGGCGGCGTCGCCGATCATCGATCAAGTTTACGGGGCGCTGGACGGAGAGCTAGATCAGGCGTTACCCGGATCGCAGGGGCTCAATCAGCAATTGTCCTTAATGATGAAGGTCAGCGATCGGGCCGAAGCATTGCTCAACAGTCCCGGAGTACTGCAGAACGCGATTAACCGGATCGCGCGGCCAACCGGTGGACTGATTGCGCCAACCGGTGTGGGTGCGGGCATTGGTTTCGCCGCCGGCGGGCCGGTCGGAGCTGCCGTAGGTGGAACGGTTGGGAGTGCGCTGGGGCCTTTTGCGCAGGAGGCCGCAGTATCGCCCACGGCCAGGATGGCATTGGCACGCGGGCTGAAGCCGGGTCCGCCGACGCCATTCGGATCACGGCTCGCAGCTGCTCGACTCGCGGCAGGGCAAGCTCAGCCGGACCAGAATCAGCCTGACGCAGACTTTTGGCAAGAGGCTTCGGCGGAGTACAGAAAAAGACACGGGAAACTTTAAGGAGACACCATGCGCTACATTCGGCACGATCTACAACCAAAGAACGCCAGAGACCCAAACAAGGGAAGGCATTTCGTCGGCTCACCGACCGCGCGGAATATTTTCACGCCCGCTAGCCGGACCGGGAGCCAGTCGGGAAACTTTGTCGGCACGGGAGTCAATCGGAAAACCGCTGCCCGGGCTGAATATCAAGCTTCGCGCTCCGCTCCCGCGCAAAACTACACTCGCCAAGCCGAGCAGTACACGCGCCAGGCTCCGGAACCATTCAGAAATCCCGTTCGGGCGGCAAATCCTCGAGGGGTGGAATCGCAACAGCTCAATGAGCCGTATGTGAGGCCAGCACCCGCACTTCGGCCAGGTGACTGGACAAGAGCGCAACCCCAGCGTGGACCCCACAGCCAGGAAGAAATCAACCGCGCCACCGGACACTCGGCAGATTATGAACCAGCGGGGCAAAGCGAAACCGTGGGCGTGCGACGCAAGCAACCGCGAGCCGGTGAAATCAACCTGCCCGGTGGACCGCGGGCGAAGCAGCGGGGAGACAGCGGCCAACCAAATCCTGCAAACTGGAATGGAGCCAACGCCCCAGCCAGAAAAATGCAGACCAATCTCGATTTGTTCGGCCCAGGCATGGAAGCTTTCCGCCGTCGCGACGGCGGCCGTAGCAGCGTTCTCTAAAGGGAAGACATGACGCTCCCGACGGCTGCGGCTCTTCTGATGGATGAAAAGCGAAGCCGTGTACAAGAAACGTCTGAGAGATACGCAGAGTCATTGAGCGAAGCGATTCAAGCCGAGGATGAGTATGTCGGCACCGGAATGCAGATAATCCGCGGGGGTAACTACGAACCGGCCCTGACAGATGCCATCCTGAAGCACATCGCGGAGCGCTTCCCACAATTTGCGGCACAGACCATGAAACAAATCAGCGAACATCCCGGCCAATTGAAGCAGGCCATCGACACCGTATGGGGACAATGCCTGTCACAGCAAAAACTTACAAGTGGAGCATTCTGATTTTGACTATGCCCAGTCGCGCGGAATCGCTTTGCAGTTTGCTCGCTCATCTTCGCCCGCAACAAACCCGAGCAGACGTGGAGATTATGGTCAGCGAGAATCCCCCGGACTATTCGAGGATAGGCGCAAATCGGCAAGCGTTGCTCGAACAAGCCCACGGCGAATACTCCAGTTTTATTGATGACGATGATTCAGTGGCAGGCGATTACGTGGAGGTCATCTACCCCTTGCTCGACGGCGTGGATTACGTCGGCTTTGGAGTGGAGGCGACCCGCGACGGCAAACCGTTTTTCTGGTCTAGCCATTCGCTCAAAAATGGAAAGTCTGACCTCATGTCCAGGCGGGACTTATCACCACGTAATCCGATACGGCGTGAGCTGGCGCTAAGGTCCGGTTTTGAGGGCGGCATAGGGGAGGATCAGCGATGGGCGGAACGCTTGCGGGCGCTCGGCTGCGTGCGGACAGAGCACTACCTTCCCAAAACGATGTATTTTTACAGATACCGGAGCGTGAAATAAGGATCAGGATGCAGAGACAAAACAAGAAAATCTCACCCGTTATGCAACGGGCCATGCGTAGGGGATGGAATCGGACAGAACCTTCGCCGGAGCCTTCCACGGTGCGTCCGGCAGAGCAGAAGCCGGCTCTGGTGTCTGTGAAGCCAGCGCTAAGACCCGTAGAAGCCAGCGCTGATCGCTAGGTGCATCCGCCGGGCCTGCCAGGCTTTGTTGTCATGTTGGACGGTCTTTCCAATTGCCAGCCGCTTGCGCTCATATCGTCGGTTGGCGGCTTCTCTCGCGCGCTCGAGATGTAGCGCGCAAAGACATCTGCTTTCTTCGCAAACGGGATTTCGACATTGAGTACACATGTTCAGCAGCCGCTTACGCTCGCGGATCCGCCTGTGCTTTTCTCTCTCGCGCTCGAGATGCTGGGCACAAAGACGTGTGCTTTCCTGGCAAACCGGAGCTTTCCCGCATTCCGCACACCTGATCAGCCTGCGCGAATCAGGCCCCGCAAGACTCTCGGGTATCGAGCGCGGTATTTCCGGTTGGCCAAAATGTTCCTC
>Ga0207139_1093_pt2 | contig 17663 bp, 17 predicted proteins | sample Alteio_BWMinHeat_7_FD_153585 | JGI IMG/M metagenome (GOLD analysis project Ga0207139, IMG submission 153585) | Enriched cells from forest soil in Barre Woods Harvard Forest LTER site, Petersham, Massachusetts, United States -... | ecosystem: Environmental > Terrestrial > Soil > Temperate forest >... | reverse complement strand
CTTGTTATTTAGGCCGCGAATGCGGAATCTGAATCGCATTAAATCTCAATGGCGTACATAATTCGCAAACATTAACCAACACCCGCTCTTCCCTTCGGGCCCCTCTTCGCGTAATCACTAAGGTTATTTCTCTGTGATATAACGCTTTGTGATTCGCATCTAAACGCATGCCGCCTTTCCTGCTTGCCAACGCCCCCGTCATCGCCGCCGTCATGGTGGTGGCGGCGCTGTTTCTTTTGGGCGGGTTGAAGCTGGGGCTGGAAATGACGACGATGACCCTGATCGGTCTCGCCGCCGTCACCGGCCTTCTGGCGGGGCTTGTTTTCACGCTCGATCGGCGGGCAAAAACTACCGCCCAACAGACGCGCCAGGCGCGTCTAGCCGCCGACCGCGCGCAGGCGATGCTGGCGGCGAGCCCCGGCGGTTATTGCCTTTTTACGCCGCAGGGCATTTTGCGCGAAACGGTGCGCGCGGCGCCCATTCTCGGCATCGAAAAAATCGCGCATACTGAAGACATCGTAAGCGTGCTGAAAGACGCGCCGGCTTTCTTCGAGGCGTTCCGCAAATTGCAGCAAACCGGCCAAGCCTTCGATCTTCAGGCCGAGACGGCGCGCGGCAAACTGGTGCAGATTTCCGGACGCCGTTTTCGCGTCGGGCGCGAAGGCCCGCTGACCGATATGCTGTGGTTCGGCGACAATTCGTCCGCCGCGAAGTCGCTTGAAAAGCAGATCGCCGATCTGGCGGCAGCGCAGAAACGCGCGAGCGAGACGCATAACCTGCTCGACATCGTTTCCTTCCCCGTATGGATGCGGGGCGGAGATTTAAACCTTATGTACTGTAATAAAGCCTATGCCAAGGCGCTCGATACGCTGCCGGAAAATGTCGTGCGTGATCAGCATGAACTGGCCTCGCAAACCGCGCGCGGCGGCAGTGGACGTGCGCTGGCAAGCAGCGCGATGGAGGCCGCCGAAACACGCAACGAGCGCCGTCATGTGATTATCGCGGGCAAGAGGCGGCTACTCGATATTACGGAAATGCCGCTTGTGAACGAAGGCGAAGGCGCACCGGCCCTGCTCGGCTTCGCCATCGACGTGACGGCGGAAGAGGACAAGGACATCGAATTACAGCGTCATCTAACCGCGCAGCACGAAGTGCTCGAGCATCTCGGTAGCGGTATTGCAATCTACGGGGCCGATATGCGCCTCGAATTTTACAACCGTGCCTATCAGCGGTTATGGGCTGCCGATGAAGCCTTTCTCAACGGCAAACCGACTTTCGGCGAAATTCTTGAAGATTTGCGCACACGCCGGCGCGCGCCGGAACAAACCGATTTTCAGCGCTACAAAAACGAGCGTGTCGCCCTGTTTACCTCGCTGCTGGAGTCGCGCGAGGATTTAATGCATCTGCCGGACGGCACCACCTTGCGCATTCTGGCGGTGCCGCATCCTTTCGGCGGCATCATGTTCGTGCATGAAGACGTAACCGACAAGCTTGCCCTCGAATCATCCTACAACACGCTGATCGCGGTGCAGCGGGAAACGCTCGATAATCTCGCCGAAGGCATCGCCGTGTTCGGGCCCGACGGTAAACTGCGCCTGTTCAACCCGGCCTTCGCCCGCATATGGAAATTGCCGCCGGAATTCCTGAATAAAAATCCGCACGTCGCCGATTTGCTGGAACATATGAAATCGCTGTTCGATTTCGGCGAGAACTGGGGCGTTTTCAAGAGCGAGATGGTTTCCTACACGCTCGACCGCAACCCGCGCAAGGGCCGCATCGAGCGCGCTGATGAGGCCGTCATCGAATACAGCACGATACCGCTGCCCGACGGCGCGGTGCTCAACAGCTATCTCGACGTTACGGATTCGATCCGGGTCGAACAGGCGCTACGGGCGAGCAACGCGGCTCTGGCGACGGCCGACCGGTTGAAATCGGATTTCGTCGCGAACGTTTCCTATCAACTGCGCACGCCCTTGAACACGATCATGGGTTTTGCCGAAATCCTGACCAACCAATATTTCGGCACGCTAAACGATCGCCAACTCGAATACACGCGCACCATTATGGACGCGAGCAAACGCCTTCTGTTGCTAATCAACGACGTGCTCGATTTGGCGACCATCGAAGCCGGGCGTATGGCGCTGAACCGCAGCACGGTCAAGGTCGCCGAGCTTTTGAATACGGCGAAGCAAATGACGGCGGAGTGGGGGCGCCAACAGTCGCTCGAAATTATCATCGATTGCCCGTCCGATATCGGTTCGTTCGAGGCCGACGAAAACCGGATGAAGCAGGTGCTGTTCAACCTCATCAGCAACGCGATCAAATACACGCCGGCGGAAGGACGCATCACGCTCGAGGCGCGGCGCAGCGAACCTCTGCCTTCGCAGTTACGCGGCTCCGGCGCGACTGGGAACCAGGACCGCACCGCAGCCTTGGCGGAGTCGGGGTGGATTATCCTCAGCGTCATCGATACCGGCATCGGCATTCCCGCCGCCGACCGCGAGCGCGTGTTCGGCAAGTTCGAGCGCGCAAACGTTCTGGCGCGGCAGGCCGGCGCTGGACTCGGTCTCAGCCTCGTCAAAAGTTTCGTCGAATTGCACGGTGGCCGCATCGAAATCGAGAGCGAGCCCAGCAAGGGTTCGCGCGTCATTTGCTATCTTCCGATCAAGGCGCCCGCGGAAGTCAAAAATCAGTAATCAAAGAATTAACCGGCGCGGCTGTAACGAACTGAGATCCGGACGCACGACCAGCACATCATAGCGCGCAGGAAATTTTATCGGGAATGCCGGAATACCAAATGGAGGTGCCTCTACTCTTGCTATATGCTCGATCATCAATCTAAGCGTCCCGCCAACGACCGAAGAAGCCTTCAAGGATTCCAAATCTGGGCGTATATCCACCTGAGGTAGTCTAAATCGTTTCACGGCACATACCTTCACGAATGATTTAAGGCCGAGCATAAGATAGAAAGACGGCCTAAGGCAACTTAAGACGAATGGAATGCTAATTTCAATGCCACCCGTTTGCATCCCTCTTCCGTCCCTTGCAGCAACCGAAGGGCTTGCCGCACGGCTCGCGCCGCATTTACGCCGTGGCGATGTTGTGACGCTGCAAGGCCCGCTTGGCGCCGGCAAAACCACTTTCGCGCGCACGTTGTTGCGCGTGCTCGGCATCACGAGCGAGGTGCCGAGTCCCACCTTCACCCTTATGCAGATTTACAAAACGAAAAATTTTCCCGCCTATCATTTCGATCTGTACCGCCTCAAAAGCAGCGATGAACTGGACGAGCTGGGCTGGGACGATGCGGCAACTGACGGCGTTGTTTTGGTTGAATGGCCGGAACGCGCCGAAAACCGCATGCCCAAAAACCGGCTTTGCTTGCGGTTCGAAATGAACGATAAATCAGAACGCCGCTGTATCATCGAACCGCACGGGGAATGGGAAAAACGCACCATGAGCATGGCATCATGAACCGCCCGGTCGAGATTGCCGGTTTTCTTACGCAAAACGGCTGGGACGCGGCCGCCCAAACGCCGCTCGACGCCGATTTTTCGCCGCGGCGGTTTGCGCGGCTGCAACATCCCGACAAACGCCGCGCCGTTTTGATGGACGCAGACCCCGACCAGAAAACGCCGGAATTCGTCGACATCGCCAGGCTTCTGCGCAGTCTTGGTGTGCGCGCGCCGGAGATTTTCGCCGCCGACGAGGAGCGCGGCCTGGTCCTGATGGAGGATTTCGGCAACCGCAATGTCGGCCGGACGCTCGACGGGGGCACCGACGCGCGACCTTTTTATCGCCGCGCGATGGACGTACTGATTCATCTTCACCGGCGCTTTGAGCCATCAATGGCAAAGGGTCTCGACCTGCCTGCCTTCGGCGGCGCGTTGTTCGCCTCGCAGGTCGAACTGTTTCTCGACGCGTACATTCCTTATGCCGCCGAACGCGAAGCGACGATCGAGGAAAGCGAAAGCTTCCGCGCCGCGTGGAAAGAAACGCTGAAAGGCATTGAGGCCCTGCCACAGACATTGATGCTGCGCGACTTCATGCCGGACAATTTGATGGACGTGTCCGGCGTAGCTGAGCGTCTTGTCCGGCATAGCCCTCGCGAAAGCGTGGGCGAAGCCGGAAGCGAAGCGAAGACGGAACTGGCTGACGGAAAAATAGGCGTTCTTGATTTTCAGGATGGAGGCTTTGGCCCGATTGCCTACGATATCGCATCCTTATGCGAAGTCGTGCGGCGGGATGGCGGTGATGCAATGCTGGGCGACATGATCGCCTATTATCACGCACAAGCGAAACCGGCTTTATCCCTGAAGGAACTCACGCGCGCCTGCCGCATCCTCGCCGCCCAGCGCCACATGCGCATCCTCGGTATCATCGCGCGCACGGCACAAAAAGGCCACGAAGAAAAACTTGCCTTTCTTTTACGCGTGCGCGATTACCTGAATCACTTGTTGAAAAATGACGAGGCGCTGAAGCCGGTGCGGATTTGGGCCGAGAAAACTTTTTCCTTATAACTTCGGCACAGAGCAATTCTACCGTTATCCACGGTTTTTTTGATTAAAGGGCTTTTACGGGGTGAAAGACTGTATGCGGGAGGCCAAATCCTTGCGAACCAGCGCTTGCATGAGTGGGTCGGAAAAAGGCAGCGGGATTTGGGTATATAAAGGCGATTGCAGGTCGCGCGCGGTTATTTCGGAATGATCATAACCAAGAGTAAAGGCAAATTTGGCGCCCGTTCTTTCGAGCGCCGTAAGCCACGCATCTTTCCTGTCGTGATGTTTGCTCCCTAAAATAGGATTATAGGGTGAACGAGGATTGTAGGGTTTGAGAGGATCATAGGGCGCGCCTACATTACGCGGCATGGCAAGCGACCATCGGCTGATGAGACCCAACATGACCAAATCGGTGGAAAAAGACAAAGTGGGCTCAACAAAATCTTCCTCGTCTCCGTTATTGATGTTCGGTAAATCAAGTGTCAAGCGCTTTGCTACATTTATGCCCCAGGCGCGGCAACATATAATCGACCTATCCAAAAGGTACTGGTCGAGAGGATTTAGATTTTTACCGTTGTAAATACCGCCGACAAGAAGCCCCTTCTCGACTTCTATCTCGGTACTCCGTCGGCGCGTTTGATAGGCTCTGCCTTGCAATGAAACAAATGACTCGGCAGCAACGTCGAACTGTAAGGATATAAGAGACATTTCTTTATAAAACCTTCCTAACGGTATTATGCTGCTACAGGTGGCCCACGATAAAATATTTGCTTGGCAAAATTTTCGTGAATAAGGGATTGAATATTTGTATTTCCGTCTAATGATGGGGCTGGCCCTTCTATATATTCGGGGCCATTGAAATCTCTGATTGTGATCTCTTCCTTTTTTATATTGCATTCGATTGTTACAATTATTTTCGCTCCCGCCCTTAAAGCTGCATCTCGCCACGAATTTTTCACAAAATGGAGCGGACTGGTGCGATACCCGTTATATAAAGTTGAATAGGCCTTGATGCCTTCTTCAGTTATATTTCCTTGCGGTTTATGCACGAAACAAATCACAAGTAAATCGGTCGGAAAAACGACGGCAGAATTTAAAAAGTCATGTTCAGCCTGATAAGGCACGAATCTCCCCCGTTCCATGGTGATATCCTTGACGGTAAACTCAAAATCCTCGGATACGTGCGCCCCTGCGCGCTCACATATTTTCAGCGCCATTCTCATCCATAAACGATCCCTGAAACTCAATTTGCCAAGCGTTTCAAGTCGGGCGCCAACACCGGTTATGGTACGAATGTGTGGGGTAATATTTTTTGGCCATATTTCCCGGCACATGGCGCGAAATTCGGCGAGAGGATCCGGTTTGTCTGTAGGACGAAATGTAAAAACCGACATAATATGTTCCTAAGTCGCAAATACGAGGCCGTTATTGTTCATTCGACTATACACGGGAATTCCGGTTAAAATAGTTTCATGAAAAGCCAAAAGAATCAACTCTCCGATACCGCCATGATCCTTGCCGCCGGGCGCGGCGAGCGCATGCGTCCTCTGACGTTGACAAAACCCAAGCCGCTGCTGGAAGTTGGCGGCCGCGCGATGCTCGACCTCGCGCTCGATAAATTCGTCGCCTTCGGCATTCGCCGCGCGGTGGTGAATGCGTTCCATCTGGCCGAACAGATTGAAACCCATCTTAAAAACCGCAAAGACATCGAGATCATTATTTCGCGCGAGTCCGAATTGCTCGATACCGGCGGCGGCATAAAAAACGCGCTGAGCCATTTCGACGGCAAGCCGTTCTTCGCACTGAACGCCGATTTGCCGTGGATGGACGAGATAACCGAAAGCCCTCCCCCCTTGGGGGGAGGGTTGGGTGGGGGGTCATCAAGAACAGACCCCCCATCTGCGAAAACTAAGGACTTGCCGAAGCAAGTCCAAGTTTTCGCTTCCTCCCCCCAAAGGGGGAGGACAAGTCTTCAACGCATGGTCGATGCCTGGCAGCCGGAACGCATGGACGTTCTGCTGCTGCTGATGCCAACGCGGAAAGCGCGCGGCTTCGGCCCCAAAGGCGATTTCGCGCTGGAAGCGGACGGGCGCGTGCACCGAAAGGATATTTCGCCGCCGCGCCCCTATGTGATGCTGTCGGCGCAAATTCTGAAGCCGGAATTATTCGCGCATATGAAAGAAAAAGTATTTTCAAACAACAAGATATGGGACGAAGCTGAATTGAACGAGAAACTGTATGGCATCGAGCATCAGGGGTCCTGTTATCACGTCGGCACACCGGGTGATTTGGAAAAAGCGAACGCTCTTCTGGCCTCCGGCCAAGGGTGGATTTGATGGCCAAAACGGTCTTTACAATTCCATCCGGCCTATCGTTCGTCGATGCGCTGGCCGAGGGATTATGGAGTCAAGCGCAGGGTGATTATTCCCTCGCCGATACGCGCATTTTCCTCCCCACCCGGCGCGCCTGCCTGCATTTGCGCGAAGCGTTCCTGCGCCGCATGGATAAAAAAGCCGCGCTACTGCCGCGCATGCAGCCGCTTGGCGATATCGACGAGGAAGAATTTTTCTTCGCCGATGCGGCACTCGATACCGCCATTCCCCCCGCTATCGCTCCCCTGCGGCGCAAATTGCTGTTGACGCAACTGATCATGGCCAAAGACGATCATATGCATGTCGACCAGGCGGCGCAGCTGGCCGATGCGCTCGCGCAGTTCCTCGATCAGGCGCAAATCATGCGCTGCGATTTTTCCAAACTGCTGACGTTAGTCGAGCAACAGGATCTTGCCGAACACTGGAAACAAACGGTCGCGTTTTTGGAAATTCTCACCACCGCGTGGCCGAAGATTCTGGCCGCCGAGGGTTGCATCGATCCGGCCGAGCGCCGCAACCGCCTTTTGGAAACGCAGGCCGCCGCGTGGCGCACGCAACCGCCGAAATTTCCGGTTATCGCCGCCGGATCGACCGGCACCATGCCGGCGACGCGCGATTTTCTCGACACCATCGCCGGGCTACCGGCCGGTTCGGTTATTCTACCCGGCCTCGATCAAGAGATGGATGAAGAATCCTGGCAAGCCGTCGAGGAATCTCATCCGCAACACGGCATGAAGGAGCTGTTAAAAAAACTCGATGTCAAGCGCACGGATGTGAAGATTTGGGGCGCGCAACGTCCTGCCGCGCCGCGTATTCGTCTGCTGCAGGAATCCATGCGCCCGACGGAAGTGACGGAGGAATGGCGTAAATTGCGCCCTGCCGACATTCCACCGGAAGCACTCAAAGGCCTGTTATTCATTGAATTAAATCATCCCCAGGAAGAAGCGCAGGCCATCGCCCTTATCATGCGCGCCACGCTGGAAACAGAGGGCAAAACCGCGGCGCTGGTAACGCCCGACCGCAATCTTGCCGAACGTGTTTCCGGCTTGCTCGCACGCTGGGGAATCGAAGCCAACGACTCGGGCGGCGTATCGCTTGCCGCTTGCCCTATCGGCGGATTTTTACTCGACCTGCTGGCGGCGGCATCGCCCGAAGCGACGGCGGTCGATTATCTGTCGCTGCTGAAACATCCGCTTGCCGCCTGCGGCCTATCGACCGCCGGATGCCGGGCGCGCGCGCGCGAAATCGAAATATCGGTCTGGCGCAAGGAGAAAGCGGAAAAATCCACATGGCTCGATACTTTTAAAAAATCGCTGCGGCCGCTCGGCGCGCAAGGAAAAAAACGCCTGCCTTTGTCCGAATGGATTGCCGCGCATATTAAACTGGCCGAAACCATCGCGGCTTCCGATCAGGAAACCGGCGCCGCGCGCCTGTGGAAAGGCGACGATGGCGAAGCAGCCGCCGCGTGGCTGGAGGAATGGCGCGCATCCGCGCATGGCTTTCATCCGTTGACCGGCGAAGATTACCGGGGATTGTTCACCCAGCTTTTGCGCACCATTACCGTGCGCCCGCGTTACGCCCAACACCCGCGCCTCAGCATCCTGGGGCCGCTCGAAGCGCGTCTGATTCAATCCGATGTGATGATTTTGGGCGGCCTTAACGAAGGTGTGTGGCCGCCGGAGGTGTCGGTCGACCCATGGATGTCGCGGCCAATGAAGAATAAATTCGGCCTTGCCGCGCCGGAGCTCCGCATCGGTCTGTCGGCGCATGATTTCGTGCAGCTGACCGCCGCGCCGGAAGTTTTTATCACGCGCGCGCGGCGCGCCGGCAACGCGCCGACGGTGCCCTCGCGCTTTCTTTTGCAACTGGAAACGGTTCTGCAGGCCCTCGGCCATCGGGACAAATTGACGACGCATGAACCGTGGCAATCCTGGGCGCAAATGCTGGATGAGCCGCCGCACGTCGTTCCCTGCGCCAAACCGGCGCCGAAACCCCCGCGTGAAGCGCGGCCCAGGCAATTGTCGGTCACCGAAATCGGCGCTTGGCAACGCAATCCTTACGGGATCTACGCCAAATGCATTCTCAACCTGCGCAAGCTCGATCCGCTCGACGCCGACATCGACATGGCCGACCGCGGCACCGTCATTCACGAAGCACTCGACCGTTTTATAAAAACCTACCCGGACCGTTTGCCGGAAAACGCGTTGGAAGAATTGCTGATGCTTGGACGCAAATTATTCGCCGCCTATGATGAGCACCCGCAGGCCAAAGCTTTCTGGTGGCCGCGTTTTGAGCGTATCGCCGCGTGGTTTATCGCCAACGAACAGGAACGCCGCGATGCCGGCATCAAAGTCATAAAGGCGGAAGCCGCCGGCAAAATTATGCTGAATAATTTCACGCTTAAAGGCCGCGCCGACCGTATTGATCGGCTGGCGGACGGCACATTGGCGATTATCGATTACAAAACCGGCGCGACACCGAAAGTGGAAGATGTGAAACAAGGGCTCGAGCCGCAACTCCCGCTGCTGGCCGCGATCGCGGAACAAAACGGTTTCGAGGGGGTCGGCCGCGCGTCCGTGGGTGAAATCGCCTATTGGAAACTGAGCGGTGGCCGTGAAATCGCCGATATGAAGCCTATTAAAGGCGACATCGTGCATATGTCCCGGCAAGCGCGCGCGGGGCTCGAAAAACTGATCGAGAAATTCGCCGATCCGGCGACGCCTTATCTCGCCGTGCCGCGGCCAAATTACCGCCCGCGTTATGACGATTATGGCCATCTCGCGCGGCTGGCGGAATGGGGCCGCACGGGGAGCGACGAATGACATCCGCTCTGCGCAAAATATCTCCCGCCGGCCCCGACCCCCAGCGGCAGCAACAACAGGCATCAAACCCCGACCGCTCGGTCTGGGTCAACGCTTCGGCCGGATCGGGGAAAACCACCGTTCTGACGCGTCGCGTGACACGGCTTTTGTTGGAAGGCGTAAAACCCGAACGCATTCTCTGCATCACCTTCACGCGCGCGGCGGCGGCCGAAATGGCGATGCGCGTCGCGGAAACATTAAGCGCGTGGGCGACTTGCAGCGACGGCGAACTCGGCAAAAGTATCGGCCTGCTGCAGAATCAGCCCGCGAGCCCGCAACAAATGACCGAGGCCCGCCGTTTGTTCGCGCGCACACTTTCCTGCCCCGGCGGCATGCGCATCCGCACCATTCATGCCTTCGGACAGGAAGTGCTGCGCCGTTTTCCGATCGAGGCCGGATTGCCGCCGCATTTTACCGTCATCGAGGAAACCGATGCCCGCGCGCTGCAGGAAGACGTGCTGATGGAATTGCTGCGCGAACTTTCATCGTCTCCCCTCCCCTCGTGGGAGGGGTCGGAGGAGTTCGGCTTGGATAAGCCATCCGGAATTGAAAAAACATCCCCCAGCCTGTCTCCCCTCTCCCTGACCCTCCCCACAAGGGGGAGGGAAATGGCCGAGGCCCTTAATCTGCTGGTGCAAGAGCTTGGCGAAAAAGGCTTTCGTGAAGCTATGAATTGTGTTTTTCACGCGCGGGCAAAATTGACAGAGGCCGCCGAAAAAAGCGGTGGCGTGCAAAACTTAATCGCCCATATCCGCGCCGCCCTTCATGTGACGCCGGAAGATTCCAGCGAAAGAATTTTGCACGCCGCCGTCGATTTTACCATTCTGCCCAAAATCGATATTGCCGGCTGTGCAAGGCAACTCCTGGGAGGCAGCCCAAGTTTCGCCGCGCGCGGGCAAAAGCTTACCGCTTGGCTGGACTTCACGCCGGAAGAACGCACGGCAAGGTTTGCAGATTACTGCCGTTGTTTTTTGACGGCAGACGGGGAACATTTCAAAAGCTACGCCAACAAGGATTTACTCGACCGCTATCCCGATCTCGATAAAATTCTGCATCGCGAAGCCGACCGGTTGCAGACAGTTTGCAGCGCGCTCGAGACTTTGCGCATTGCCGAAGTTACCACCGCCATTCTTCGGTTGGGATTTGAATTGAGCCGCCGCTACGATGCGCGCAAAAGAGCGCAAGCGGCGCTCGATTACGACGATCTTATCATTCATACCAGCCGATTGTTGCGCAAACCGGGCATCGCGCCGTGGATTTTGTACAAGCTCGACGGCGGCATCGATCATATTCTGGTGGACGAAGCGCAGGATACCAGCCGCGCGCAATGGGATATCGTCAAGGCTCTCAGCGACGAGTTTTTTGCCGGTAAAGGCGCCACGGAAAATAACCGCACCCTGTTCGCCGTCGGCGACGAAAAGCAATCCATCTTCAGTTTCCAGAACGCCGACCCTGACGCCTTTGCCGAAATGCAGGCCTATTTCGCGCAACGCATGGACGAAGCCGGCAAGGAATTGCTGCCGGTGGGGTTGCATGTCTCCTTCCGCTCGGCGCCGGCGGTCTTAAAGGCGATCGACGCGATTTTCGCCCGCGAAACTGCCCGTGCCGGCGTATCGATGCAGCCGGTCGAACATTTTCCCGCGCCGTTGCAGAAAGATGATCCGCCAAAAATCGGCCGCGTCGAAGTATGGCCGCTGCTGCCGATGCCCGAAAAAGAGAAATCCGGCGACGGCGTATGGCAATTGCCAATCGATTACGAAGACGAACATGATCCGCAGGCCGAGCTCGCCGCCCGCATTGCGGATAAAATCGCGAGCTGGCAAAAACGGCAGGAACGCCTTCCCGGCCTCGAGCGCCCCATCGCTCCTGGCGACATTATGATTCTTTTACGTAAGCGCGGGCGTTTCGCCGATCTGATGGTGCGTGCGCTTAAACAGCGCGACGTGCCGGTGACGGGCGTCGACCGCATGCATCTGATCGAGCAATTACCGGTAATGGATTTGCTGGCCGTCATGCAGTCTGCGTTGCTGCCGGAGGACGATCTTAACCTCGCCACCGTACTGCGCGGGCCGCTTTTGAATCTGAGTGAGGATCAGCTGATGGAACTCGCACTCGGCCGCGAAGGTTCGCTGTGGCGCAGCCTCGCCGATAAGGCTTCTGCAAACGCGGCTTTCGCCACGGCTCATCAATATCTTTCGCGCTGGCTCGGCGCCGCGGACTTTATGTCACCTTTCGCGATGCTGGTGCACATACTGAATGAATCCTGTCCCGGCAGCATAATCAGCGGCCGCCGCGCGATCTGGTCGCGGCTCGGGCCTGATGCGCTCGATCCGATTGATGAGCTCCTGAACGCCGCGCAGAATTTCAGCCGCCGCCATGCGCCGTCGCTGCAAAGTTTTCTGCACTGGCTGACGGCCGGCGACAGCGAAATCAAGCGCGAGCTCGATAGCGGCGAAGGGCCCGGCGGCGGGCAAGTCCGTATCATGACCGTGCATGCCGCCAAAGGCCTGGAAGCACCGGTCGTCTTTTTGCCCGACGCCGCCAACATGCCGCGCGCGCAGGATGTGCCCGAGTTATTGTGGGATGGTGATATTCCACTTTATATCGCGCGCAAACCGGGCGAAGGCCTCGCGCAGCGTCTGTGGCATGACGCGCAGCGCAAGCAGCTTGAGGAATATCGCCGATTGCTTTACGTCGCGCTGAGCCGCGCGGCGAACCGGCTTTATATTTGCGGCTGGGAAATAAAAAAAGATTCGAGTCAGGATCCAAGCTGGTACAATTTGGTCAAAGATGCCTTGCAGCCCTTGCATGAACCCGCCGCGGCGGAAAACATCCAGCCACCGCCTTTGATCGCCTTTGCCGATCCCGATTTGCGTAAACTGCGGAAACAGGAATCGTCCGGAAAAAGAACCGCCGCGGAAATATCCCTGCCTGATTGGGCCTTCGCACAAGCACCCGTGGAAAAAACATCACCGCGCTCGATTGCACCGTCGCAAATCGCGCCGCCGCCCGCCGCTACGCCTGACAGCGCCTTCGCGCGCGGGCGCATCATTCATCGCCTCTTGGAAAGCCTGCCGGATATGAATCCCGCGCGCCAGGAAGATGCCGCCGCGCGTTTTCTTGCCAACCCGCAGCATCGCTTGACCGAGGCCCAGCAGGCGGAAATCAAAAAGGAGGTGATAGCGCTTCTGCGTCACCCGGATTACGCGCCTCTGTTCGGCCCGGGCAGCCGCGCCGAAGTCCCGCTCGCGGGTCATATCGACGGTCAGGCTATTTCGGGACAAGTGGATCGGTTGTGCTTGCAGGATGACGCCGTGTGGATCGTCGATTACAAAACCAACCGGCCACCGCCCGCGCGAATTGAGGATGTGCCCGAGGCCTATCGCGCGCAGCTCGCCTCCTATCGCGGCGTGTTGCGTGCTATCTACCCCGGAAAAACCATTCGGTGTTTTTTGCTATGGACTTATGGGCCCCGGCTGATGGAATTACCGGAAGAAAGCTCGAAGCAGTGAAAGTATTTTAACTATAATTCGACCGCAAATTTAGTGCTACGAAAATGTGGGGAAGATTGAAGAGAGGTTTTCATGTCTGTTAAGGACGAAATCGATAGAGCTGATGCCGGATTGACTGGAGATGTCGCCCGGTTTGGTGACTATCTTGCCAAACGGACAAAAGAAAGAGCAAGAATTGAGGCAGAAGAAGAAAGGGCCAAAACAGAAGCATTGGAAAATGTGAAGCTTGAATTGGGAAGGATCATTGAAAATATTTTCGATTGCTTCGGAGGAAGAGAAGCTTTCGAAGAAGACTCTCGGCGCTTGGACGATTTGCTTAAAGCATCGCTTCCTGAAAAATTAAGACAGCGGCATGAAGATATCTACAAACGACTCGATGCATTATACGCAGCCGGTAAACGACGGGAAGATGATGCGGAGTTATCCAAAGCCTATGTGGCATTGGTCCAGGATCCGGTTTATGCAAGCATCTTTGACCGGATATACAGAGCGGATATTCCAAGCCTAGAAACGGAACGCCGTGATCGTTCCCCAATGTTGGTTATTGTTCGAAATGATGAGTATGTGCCATAGATAGAACTGGTTTTCCGGCATACCCCCATCTTGATATATACCCCCGCAGCCACTAAATATGATATCGTCACTCCAGCAGGAGATCAGCATGTCCGCCGCCACCAAGGCCATTACCGATACCAGTTTTGAAGCCGATGTGTTGAAATCGTCCAGTCCCGTTCTGGTCGATTTCTGGGCGGAATGGTGCGGCCCCTGCAAGATGATCGGCCCCATTTTGGAAGAAATTGCCAGCGAGATGCAGGGCAAGCTTACGGTTGCCAAAATGAACCTCGATGAAAACCCGATGACGCCGAGCAAATACGGCATCCGCAGCATCCCGACCCTGATGCTGTTCAAGAACGGGCAACTTGCCGCCACCAAGGTCGGCGCCATGCCCAAGCAGGCCCTGCAGGCGTGGTTGAAAGAACAGGTATAGAACTGCTTTATCCGAATTCTTGGCCAGATCGGATTCCAGAAAACCTTGCGATTCAGACGGTTGCCGGGAACGGCGCGTTAACCATGATTTTTGGTTTGCGCTTCTAACAAAAACAATGCCAAATCGAGACTCGATTTATTAAATTTTGGAGTGGGGAACATTATGGATCCCGTTGCCATGACAGATGATACGGATAATAACGCGCGTTCCGCGCACGCCAGAAAATTACGGCTGCTTTACGTGTTCGGTGGAATAGCATTAGCCACCTACTGCACTGTCACTGCAGCGGTTAATAAAACAGCAAAAAGAGATGCTCTCATTTTGGCGGCTGCATCAACCGCCAGCTGCGATTTACGAAAAATTGATGGACGCCGTGTTTCATACCGGGAACAGTCCTTGCCGGGCCTTCTCGCGCCGTCGATCCGCGAGATGACCATGCATATCAGCCGAGACGGTCAGCATATAAAGAGAGATCATTCGCAACCGCCCTTCACGCCGGGAGCACCGGTTTTGACAGGATCCGATCCCATTCACGGCCACGCACTCTCTAGTATTGAATACAAACTGCCCGCTTGCGCCTCACACCTTCTTCAGCCCGTGAGAGCTGCCGGCGTAGCTTCCTTAGGGTAAATTCAGCGTCGAAAGCAAAATCGATTCTGCTTCCGTTGAGGGGCATCTGACACTATGATTCCTATCCGGCGCGCCCCTGTAGCTCAGCTGGTAGAGCAACTGATTTGTAATCAGTAGGTCGTTGGTTCGAATCCGACCGGGGGCACCATTCGCCTTAAAAATAACGTTCCCAAAAATTTCAATATAAAATTCCCATAAACTGCCGCCCATAAAAATTTTGTGTGCTTTAACTTTGGTAATTGCTGACCCGTGCGCCATGACATAGTTCCGGCACATTCAGCCTTCATAAAGGCACTTGGCACTTCTGCCCGATTAAAAAACAACGGAGGTTATCATGAAGAAGACTCTCGCCCTATTGGAATGCATGGCTGTCATCGCCGTGCCGTTGACTTTCGGTACCGCGGCCTTTGCGCAAAATGGCGGCGCGCAGCAGCCGCCAACCGCCAATTACACCGGCAATCACGCCCCGAACAACGGTACTGGCGGCGAGGCGACCAATCCCCCGTCGAACACCGATTATGATAACGACAACGGCACAACCACCAAGTCCTATCATACGCGCCGCGATCGCCCGGCTCGCTATAGCCCATCCGACACCGGCGGCGGTTCGGATAACTCCAACCCGAATCTGAACTCGGGCAATAAGGGCGGCGGAGAAGCAAGATAATCGCCCGCAAAACGGCCTCCGATAAACGGAGGCCGCTTAGCCGGAATGTGCCGCGTGCACGGAAGGACCGCCTTCCTCCCGAAGGTAGCCGCGCGCTTCGAAAAGGAATTGCCCCACCACCTTCCATGCCAAAGTTTATCGCCCCTCAATTACTCGTACGGGCGGACCATGTTCCGGAAGGCCCGCAGTGGATTCATGAAATTAAATATGACGGTTTTCGTATATTGGCACGTCGCGCAGGTGATGCTGTTAAAATTCAATCCCGTAATGATATAAATCGATATGAATCGTTCCAAACCGTTGCTGCGGAAATAGTGCGGCTGCCGTTCAGGAATGGGATACTGGACGGGGAAATAGCCGCGCCGCGGCAGGATGGAACCACATGGCTACGCGATCTCCAGCAGGCGATAAAATACAGGAAACAAGATATATATTATTTCGTTTTCGATCTTTTGTTTCTCGACGGACGTGATTTGCGGCCTTTGCCTTTGATTGAAAGAAAAGGTTTACTGAGAGAGCTTTTACAGGCCCCGCCGCCGCATATTATCTATGCTAACTATTTACAGGATGTGGCCGCTGCCGAAGTGTTCCGGAGGGCCTGCAATGCCGGCGCGGAAGGCGTCGTATCCAAGCGCGCGCAATCCCCCTACCGAAGCGGCCGCCACGACAGCTGGGTAAAGGTCAAATGTCCTCGACGAACCGATGAGCGGGGCAAAGTTGCAAATGTTTCGGCGGTTCCTTAATGTTCAGTCCGCTCAGATCTGTCATTCGAACCATGTCTTTTCCGAAAACCAACACCCTGATCGTTTTCGCGCTTGAGATCGAGGAGCGCGGACTGTTCGGTGATTTCACGCGCATCTATAGCGGGGTGGGCAAGGTGAATGCCGCGCATCATCTGACGCGCGCGCTGGCGCAATGGAACAACAAGCACGGTAAATTACCCGATTCGGTGAGACGAAAGGCGAGGCATTGATGTACGCTGTCGAGGCGCTGGAAGCGGCGCTTTCTTTTTATGTCGACGACGGAAAGGAATTACCCAAGCCTTCGGCCAAGCGCGGGCGCCCGATGGTTGGCCCGACGGTGAAGGGTTCCATGAAGCTCGGCATTTATCAGGCCATGAAAGACCTGAATATTCGCAAAGCCGACCTCGCGCGGCGTCTGAACTGCCATCCCATGCAAATCGACCGGCTGCTTGACCTGTGTCATTCCTCGCGCATCGAGCAGCTTGAGCAAGCTTTCAAGGTTTTGAACCGCCGCGTGCATGTCGAAATGGAATTGGCTTAAAACTGCGCGACATGATGCCGTGGATCGGGAAAAACAAGCTGGTGGACCGGACGGTGAATTAATAACGCCGGTTATGAGTCGAGCGTGCGGCGAACATGGCCAATCACTTGACTGCCAACTTGTGCCCTGTTCAGCTCATCAAGGAGCGTCCCATGTACGGCTCCGTGTCTGCGGACAGCTTTTGCGAAGGCGTAGATTTCCTCAGGGCGCATGTGGCCGCGTCTGCAAAGCACCCGGCTGACGCTTGCTGTAAGGCGTGTTAATTCTTCACGCGTAGCTGGTGCTACACTCAAGGACCTTGCATCCGTTTGGCTGAGATCGGAGAAAAAATTATTGGCATCCGTTACAAATGTCAGAGGAATTTGAACCCTGTCCAAATTAACCCCTACCAGCTTGCTCGCGGTTTCTCTCAAAATTGCCAATTGTGTCAGTACAGTCGCGTCCATGTATTTCTCCCTAGCTGGTGGACCGGACGGTGAATGAGGGCGCTTTAAGTTTCACAAGCGCAGGCCCATAATTCCTCGCCATTTTAAAGCCGAAGTTGGTGTATTGGTCGCCTCTACCAGGCCTGTGATAAGACGGGTAATCGCATTTTCATCCGTGACGTCCGGGGGAAGCAGAACGATAGTTGTACTTAACAGATCTTCACCAAACTGCTTGATAAGAATAGTTGTGTTATCGGCGTCAACAGCTAGAGGGGCGTACCTATAGGTACCCAACGCGTCCTCGCCATTGCGTAATCTTACGCCGAGCTGTTTTGCAAACTGTGCCAGCGGTATGCTCAGAGTGGCATGATGCCGATAATCGTCAATTCCCGTAGGCGTTGCGTTTAAGAGCCGGATTGCCATTTTTT
>Ga0207139_1103_pt1 | contig 17760 bp, 24 predicted proteins | sample Alteio_BWMinHeat_7_FD_153585 | JGI IMG/M metagenome (GOLD analysis project Ga0207139, IMG submission 153585) | Enriched cells from forest soil in Barre Woods Harvard Forest LTER site, Petersham, Massachusetts, United States -... | ecosystem: Environmental > Terrestrial > Soil > Temperate forest >... | reverse complement strand
TTACTGAATCTGTTGGGCACATAAGCCCACGCCTGCCTATCGCGCAGCCAGCTTGACCAGAAAAGCAAACCGTCACCCTGCTAACTAGCGAACTGGAGCGTTCGTTGCGACTCGAACAAATTGTTCGCTCGTTTTTTACGCCTTCTAACATTAGGATGCGAGACCGCATCGGGAGAAAACATATGAGTCATCCAATCAGACGCGACAACTTGGCGCCGCCTCAGTGGCCCAGTTACACCGGAGCATCTCAGTTCGTAGGCAAGTCCCACCGGACGTGTGACCGTCTACGTTGATTCGTCGCTCGGGGCCCCAGCGCTTCAGAACGCCCAACATCTCATCAATGATGCCGACCGAGTGGTGGCCGCAAACGACGCAATCTTCGGTACAACCGGAGGCCCGGTCAGCGTCATCATCTTCGCCCTTGGCGGCGCGACCGACGGCACTGGCGGCGCCGACCACATGGCCTGCGACTATACGAACGGGGCCGCGATCGAAGTCTGCGCAGCATTTGGTCAGCCGATGCGAGTGTCGGCGCTGTTCGAGGCGGAGTTGAGTGAGTGCTCGATGGGCGGCAACCTGTGCGGGCAGAGCACCGGCGAGGCCCTGTCGCGGTGGTGCGCGGCGGCGGTTAGCCAGAACGCCCTGGCGGATTTCGCGACTGCGCCAACCTGGGTAGCGCACGACGGATTACGTCAACAAGACCGACCCAACTGACCAAAACGCGGACAGCACTGGCTGTGGGATGGCCTTCTTGTCCTGGCTGATGAGCCAAGGTTACACCCTCGCCAAGATCGCCCCAACGATGGGCGCGGCAGGAGATTCGGGAACATTTGCCCAACTCTACGCCAGCCTCACCGCGAACTCTGCCACCGATGCATTACCGGCCTTCATCGCGGCGATTCGCGCACTCCCAAACGGGCCAAAGAGCGTCACCAACGACGACCCCTTTGCAGGGGCATCTCACGCTGCCCATGCGGCGCATCGCCGGGGTGTAAAGCCGATCGCTGTTTGCGACCTGAAGTCTCACCGTTTGGTTCAGCCTTGGAAGGCGAAGGGATGAGCCGGGACCAGTTCACAAATAGTCACGAGAATAGCTCGCTCTTCACCTCAACAGCTGCAGAGTGCCTCCGCCCGCGCCTGGCGCGCCTCGAGCGGCTCCAGCACAGACGTCTTGCCTTGCGGACGATATGTTTCGGCCCAAGGACCGAGCTGGCGGGATTCACCGGCACGATCTGGCCGACCACCAGCCAATCGAACAAATGCCGGATTGCGGCGAGCCGCAGCTTCACGGTTTGCGCTGAAGCCACTAGCGTCTGCGCCTCGATCCAGGCCGCCACGTGCAGCGGCTGCACGTCGGCGAGCGAGCGCACGCCGCGCTTCTCGCAGCAAGCCAGGAACAGTACCACCGCGCTGCTATAGGCCAATCGCGTATGCCGGTTGCGGATGTTGGAGGCGAAGAACTCCAGGAAGCCCCCCCCCGCCGGCTCGCCGCTGGTGGCGACGAGCGCGGGTAAATTCCGAGCAGAAGCACGGGCGGGGGCGAGGTGATTCATATCCGCAGATTATCTTCCTCTGCCAGAAGCCTTCCCGTGGGACTCAATTTCCGCCAGCCACTGGCGGCTCGGGCCTTTCCGATACTCAAGTTGTGCCAGCTTTCGTAACGGGCCAACAGCTTGCCGCTCGCGTCATACTCCTCATGTTTCCAACTGTCATCACCCGCGCGATTGCGGACCTCGACCATTTTCAGGGTATGATCCGCCGGAATTCCGAACACGCTCTCAAAGCTCGCCATGGGGATGCCCTCCCCTTTTCACTCAGTTTCAATATAACATAATGTCCTTTATGTGCTATAAAAACGACAGGCCGAGGGCAGGGGCCTGATGGGTGGCCAGAGCGCAAATCATTCTAACCGACGAGATCGTACCGCCGCCGGCGCTGATCCGCGCCGGCCTCGACGCGCTGCCGATGATCCTGCGCGCCCACGGCGAACGCGTGACCCGCCACTTCATCGAATTCTTCACTGCCAACATTCGTAACCGCAACACGCGCAGCCTATGCGCGTGCGGTAAAACAGTTCTTCGACTGGTGCGATGGACGCCGTCTGGAGCTCGAGGAGATCACGCCGCTGAGTGTCGCCGCCTACATTGAGCAACTCGGCACCGAGGCCAGCAAGCCGACCGTCAAACAGCACTTGGCGGCCATCCGGAAGCTGTTCGACTATCTGACCACCGGCGGCATTCTCGACTCCAACCCGCCAAGTTCCGTTCGGGGACCCCAGTACGTGGTTCGGCGTGGCAAGACGCCCGTGCTCTCGGCCGAGGAGGCGCGCAAGCAGCTGGATTCAATTGAAAGTGATACTTCAATTGGTCTGCGCGATCGAGCGTTGATCGGGACCATGGTCTACAGCTTCGCCTGAGTGAGCGCGGCGTCGACCATGCGGGTAGGAGATTATTTCCAACACCGCAAGCGGTTGTGGTTACGGTTGCACGAGAAAGGCGGCAAACGGCACGAAGTACCCTGTCATCCGAATCTCGAGGAGTTCCTTAACGTCTGGATCGCGGCGGCCGGGATTGGGCGCGACAAGAAGGGGCCACTCTTCCGCAGCATGCACAAAGGCGACAACCTCACGAGCAAGCCCATGACCCGATTCGACGTCTTTCAGATGATCAAGCGCCGCGCGAAGCATGCTGAGCTCCCCTACTCCACCTGCTGCCACACTTTCCGCGCGACCGGCATCACGACCTACCTCCAGAACGGCGGCACGCTCGAGCACGCCCAGACCATCGCTAATCATGAATCGCCCACGACGACCAAGCTTTATGACCGCACACGCGAGGAGCTGTCACTCGACGAAATCCAAAAGATCAAAATCTAAGGGAAGTATACCGAGGGTGGCGTCCCGCAGATTGTGCATCAACTCGTTGCGTGGCAACGCGGCGAGCTTCGCATTTCAGGTTCCAACATCCCACCTCGCCTACCTCTTCCATTTTTTCACCCCGCGTTTAGTGAGGGGTGAGCGGGAAGGTTGGTTCTTCACCACAGGTACAAGCGACTGCACCCCCCACATCCCAGCTTGCTCGGTCCGAATAACACCAGGACGAGCACTAGCAGGATCAACAAATGGATTGGCGAAAATAGATCCATCATGCTAACACCTCAATCTCGTCCGGAAACACAAAAGTCTCCGAACCGTCAAACACCGCTAGAACGTAGGCTTCGATTCCGCCTGTCTTTGAGACGTGAATGGTGTGAATCTGATTAACCATCATGCTTTGGTTACTGACTAGGAATCCGTTTATCCCGTCCGCCACCTTATCTCCTGGAAATTGCTTTACCATCCGTCTTTCTCCTTGGTTGTGGACTGGAGTTGGGACCAGCCATATGTTTAGATCGGCCTCCGCCGGTCCCCTCAACGTTTCTCCATCACCGATCTGGGCTCGCATAGAAGAGCCCAATTTCGCTGTGAGCTCCAACACAACGGTCAGCACACAGAAGCCGAAGTGACGATGAGGAGTCTGGGTTAAGAAGACCGAGGCGAGGGGCCGTCTATTGCCGTTTGCCCGTCCGTGGAGAGCGCCAGCCAACACACAACTCCATGGCGGACGGTTGCGTCCTGGCGCTCTCCGTACTATTCCCGTATATGAGTTTGGCGTGATCGTACCGAACAGCCCGCCGGACTCCTTCTTCGGACCCGCGGTAAAGTACAGCGTATCCGGTTGCGCGCCTAATGCCGTCTCACCCGCCGGGCCGCTGAAGGTCAACGACCACAGCGAGCCATTACCAGCCGCTTGCCATCGGTACCAAGCAGCCACCCCTACCATTTGCCCGAGGTCGGATCATACGCAGCGATGCTGCCGTCGCCGAAGTTGCCGATCAGGAAGTCGCCTGCGAAATGGCCGAAATCCGCTGGCGCCAGCGCAACGCCCCACGGCGAGTCTAGATGCGCATGCGCGGCGAAGCGCTGGAGGAGGTTGCCGTCGCCATCGAGCACATCGACAAACCCATGCCCCGCCTTATTGATCGGATCGTGTTTCGCCTTGTCCTGCTGCGCATAGGTAATCCAAATCTTGCCGTCGATATTCCGGATACCGAACGGGGCGTATCCATGCATTAACTTGGAATCAGTGAATCCGCCGCTCACGGTCGTCGGCTGGAAGTTGCTATCGAACACATCGACATTGCCCGAACGGAAATTCGTCGCGTAGAGCAGCGGACCTGCTTTCGCGTCCGTTCCCAGCGCCAGTCCTTTGTAAACCGCGCCGGTCGGTTGGCCACCACCGGAATTATCCACCACGATCACGGCGCTCCCCGGATTAGGTATTCCCGGTGGAGTGATTGATGCGAGGTTCCAAGCCAAAATGGTGCCGTCTTCGCTGTCAAAGTGAAGAGGGCCGGCCCAAAGTTGCTATTGTTAGGACCGGGGATCAGGAAATCCCCACTTTGGGCAAAGAGGTTGGCCACAATTCCGGTCGATGCCCCACCGGTAGGGCTAGTCGGCGACGGAATGATAACGGACGGCAACCCCGGATTGGCGACTCCCATTCCATTATATAGGGCTGAGATGCCACCGTTGTTATCGTTGACCCAAAATGGACTCATCCCTGGAAAGAACGCGATCCCCCATGGATTGAACAGCGTATTACCGGTAATTGGGGCCAACCCCGGCGTGTTTGATACCAGGTTGGTCTGTAGGTATGTGTTGCTCGAACTCTTCATACCCATGTCCATGGCTGGCGCGCTGCCCGCGTAACCGGCAATCGCCGCCGCAGCCACCATCGCCGCGATTCTCAGTCTGATCCACTTCATTGATTCACCTCGCTTCTTCAATTCTTCCTCGCTTGTTCGTTGTTTTTCGATCCACTCACAATTCAACAATTCAACTACTTATCCTGACCACCTATTTCCGCCGCTCGCCTCGCTTCAACGTCTCTTCTTATGTCGCAAAAGCGTTCATGTCTTCTGAGAGCGCCACTGCTCACAACGCAGACCTGGTACGGCGTCGGTTCGTAATCATCCGAACGCCTCAGGACCTTTTATCGAAGTCGCCAACCTTGTCGGGATAGTAAGTAGCTGAGAGTCCGCCGCCGTGAGGCCCTACAACGGGGGGAGAGTCGCAGCAGGACCAAGAGGACGAGACGGCGGACTCTCAACTACTACACCACGAAAGGTTCAACCTATAATTCTCCAGAGAACACTTTTGCGCGACGATCTGCGGTTTTGTTTCGAAGCGCGGGGGTGTAGTCGCTTTATGCGATCAATGTCCGAACCATTGAATTCACTGCGCAATAGTGCAATAATCGCTGGAGGTTGTAAGGCCGTATCGGCATGAGTGGTTCCCACCGCGTGATCATAGACGAGCTCTCCGCCGGTTTTTCCCTGGTATAACAGTGCGCACAGGGTGACCATCACAACCATCAAATAAACGAGCTGAGTCGGTTTAATCTTCGTCCAGATTTCGATCAGCAGACGCCATGCGGCCAAGGTGACGAACGCATACATCAGATAGGTGCCGAGTACGGCGTGAGAAAGAAACGCGGTCGAGCCGGTATCGGAGATGAGAAGTTGTTGCGCGGCCGGAGAAATGGTATCCCAGACCCGCTCGCCTTCACTTTCCCCGGTGAGTCGGGAAAAGATCGCCGATACTGCACCGGGAATGAGTAGTACCAGCACAGCACCGCTCAATCGTTGGCCCAACCTTGTGATGCGAGGGCTGCGGTCACCAAACAACCTCGTAATCACGTAACCAATGACATCGGTGAGCACTCCCATCGCCAGAAGCGCGATCGTGAAATGGTCGATAATCGGATGCAGATGGTACTTTGCAATGAGAATTACCATGGAAACATCGGGCCTTGGCCTTTCCTAGCCTAAGCAGTAGAGTGACGCCTGCCTGTCTCTTCGCGACGACCGCGAACGCCTTCTCCCTTTCGTATTAGTGTAAGTCGGAAGCCCAGCCGCCGCCGGATGGAGGACCGGAGCTGCTCTATCGTAGCAATCTATGTCATTAAGCAAGCGGCGCTTTCCGGCAGTAATGGCGATGGAGCGCCTCGCTCTCTCGGGCTCCATCATTGCAGCAGTTAGCGACCTCGCAGTCCCTGTTGTAATCACGACAGCAGCAGAAGCGCTCGGCATGATAGTGGTAGGCTCCAGCACAGAGCTGCCTTCAAGGCCCGGAGCGAACCGCATCAGGGCGCTTACGCTCTCTACCACTATCGCTGTGAGCACGGCTTTCATGAGTCCACTCGTTTCTCTACCTCGAGATCGTGTTAGATGCACTAATTACTTTTGCCGCTGATGCGTTGGCTGCGGTGGCTTCTTGGACCACGACCTTCATCTTCATGCCGCCGTGGCCGAGTCCGCAGTAGTGATCGCAGATCACCGTGAACGTCCCCGCCGTCTCCGGCGTCACGGTCACTTCGGTGACCTTGCCGGGTTTGATATCAGTGTCGATTTTAAGTGTGCGGATCATGAAGCCATGCGTCGCGTCGGTGCTGGTCAGTTGGAGCGTGACCCGCTGACCCTTTACCAGCGTGATGTGATCGGGTGTGAAGTGGAACTTGTTCGCCGTAATCTTTACGACCTGACCGCTTTCGTCGGCGCGCGTACGAGCAGGTACCGCGGTTGTCGCCAATCCCGTAATCAATCCCAAAACGGTCAGATTCTTAGTCAGCGTCATTGGATGAACCTCCACCGATTGAATTGTTGTCCTTGATCATTTGTTGCATTCCCGACAGGCCGGAAAACTCGGCCTTGGCGAGTACGACGTCATTGATATCGAGCATTACTGCTGCATCTCCTAGACCTTTCGCGTTGACCTGACGGATGCCCAGCTCCTTGAACGGGTCGTCCTTGTTGAATGGAAGCTGCTTCTTCTCCTCGTTCGTCGCCGGATCGTTGAAGGCGAAGATCAGTGACCGCGCTTCATAGTGCTTCACATTTCCGCTCTGATGGACGTCGTGCCGATGAATGTGCCCATAGAGGACGGTGACGTTCTCATACGGAGCCAGCGCGTTCATCACGTCGTCGCCGTCTGCGGTGAACCATTCCCATTCAGGCTTGAGGTCAAACAGGGGCCGATGCGTAAAGACCACGATCGGCGCAGTCTTCGGGAAGCGCGCGACGTCGGCCTTGAGCCATGCCAGCTGGTCGGGACCGACCTCGGGATGGCCGCGCGAGACATTATCGAGCGCGACAAAATGGACGCCCTTGTGGTCGAACGAATGGCTCTCGCCGAAATGTTCGCGATATAGCACCCCACCGTCGAGCGCTGCATCGTTCTCGCCCGGGACAGTGTGGATCACTGAGGTGTTGATGCGGCCTGCAATCGACTTGAACAATTGCATCCGCTGCGCGTGGACGTCGCGGCTCTCGGCGTCATGGGTCAGATCACCGGTGAAGAGCACGAAGTCAGGGCGCTGCGCACTCTTGTTGATTAACTCCACCGAATTTTCAAACGCCTTGGTGCCGAGCGGGTCGGGCGGGCCCTGAAAGCCGACGTGTGGGTCGCTGAACTGCGCGAAAGTGAAGCTTGCGGGCGCTTCACCGTTTACCTTTTTGAAGAAATCGTTGAGCGCGCCGGCTTCGGAGCGGTGTGCCAGGAACGGCGCGAACTGGTAGACTACCCCGATTCCGAGCGACATCCCGGCGATTCTCAGGAACGACCGCGGGTCTACTTGATCTTTCATCTTTCTTCTCCCTCTTCGGTTTGTTGGCGCCTGCGGCGGTATCGCAGTAGATGCCGCGCAGACCGCGTTTGTTGGCGCTTCGAGAGCATGCGGATCGTCGTTTCCTTCAGGGGCCTTGGGCGCTAGAATCTGACCGCCTTCAAGAGGCCATACCGCCGCGCAGGCCAACAATATTCCCGCCCCGGGCGGATCCCTGGCGCGGGGAATAAAATTGCGGCTTTGCCGGTCTTAATGGCTGTGGTGCAGAAGGACGGCGGAAAGAATCAGGAAGTGTTCCCCGTCAGCACATGTTGGACAGAAGTGCGTGATTGAGGAAGAGAGGATTTTGAGCTCATCTTAACCGCGAAGGAGCGGGCGATGAGAACGAAAGTGGAGACGGATTCGGAAGAGGCGGAGAAGCGGGTTCGGGATATCCGGCGGGCGACTCGGCGACAGTATTCAGCGGAGGAAAAGATCCGCATCGTGATTGCTGGTCTGCGCGGCGAGGACAGCATCGCCGAGTTGTGTCGCAAGGAAGGCATCAACCAGAACCTTTACTATCGTTGGTCGAAGGACTTCCTGGAGGCGGGCAAGAAGCGGCTGGCGGGCGACACGGCGCGCGCAGCGACCAGTGACGAGGTCAAGGAGATCCAGGGCCAGGCACGTCAGCTCAAGGAGCTGGTGGCCGAGCTGATGATCGAGAACCGCCTGCTTAAAAAAAGCGTACTCGGCGATGGGGAGTCCGATACATGAGGTACAGCGCCGACGAGAAGCTGGAGATCATCCGGCTGGTCGAGCAATCGTCGTTACCGGTGCAGCGGACCCTGGTCCAGCTCGGCATCCCGCGCTCCACCTTCTACGCCTAGTACGAGCGCTATCTGGCGCGCGGCGCCGGGGCCCTGGAAGATGGCCAGCCGGCGCCGCGCCGCGTCTGGAACAGGCTTCCGGATACGGTCGCGCAGGCAGTGGTTGGACTTGCCCTCAAAGAGCCTGAGCTGTCGCCGCGCGAGTTGGCGGTCTCATTTATCGATCAGCAGCAGTACTTTGTTTCGGAATCATCGGTTTACCGGCTCTTGAGGCGCACGACCTGATCACCAGCCCCGCCTTCATCCTGATGCAGGCCGCCGACCGCTTCGCGCAGCCGACCACCGCAACCAATCAACTGTGGCAAACTGATTTCACTTACCTGCGCGTGATCGGCTGGGGTTGGTTTTACCTCTCGACCGTGCTGGATGACTTCTCACGCTACATCCTGGCCTGGAAGCTATGCACGACCATGACTGCCACCGATGTTGCCGATACCCTGACCATCGCCCTGCGCAGTTCTGGCCTGGAACGCGTCCGGGTCCGGCATCGACCGCGGCTGCTGAGCGATAACGGACCCTCCTACCTCTCCGCCGAGCTCGGTTCCTGGCTCGCGGACCACGGCATGACGCATACCAGGGGCCGACCCTACCATCCGATGACCCAGGGCAAGATCGAGCGCTACCACCGCTCCATGAAGAACCAGATCCTGCTCGAGAACTACTACTTACCGGGACAGCTGGAAGCGCGTCTTGCCGAGTTCGTCGATTATTACAACACCCGGCGCTACCATGAAAGTCTTCGCAACCTGACTCCCGCCGATGTTTACTGCGGTCGGGGTCAAGCCATTCTCACGCGGAGGGAAAACATCAAGCACAAGACCATCGAACTGCGACGACGACTGCATCACCAGGCCATGGCCTGAACGTCAACCCGGTGGGCTCAACGCTCTCTTGTTTCAGCGCTCAATTTGTCCAAAAGCTTCTGACGACATACAGCTAGGCTTTCCGGTGTTCGAGCATCCACTTGGGAGGGCCTTCATGTACCTGAGATATCGGCAGGCGCTGTCCGATGCCTGTAATCCCTCGGCAACGATAACACGTGCGGGTTTTACGGCGATTCTCACTCGCCATACAAGGTATCGGCGGACGCTGACCTCGCTTTTTGCTTTAGCGTTTGTACTTTGCGCGCTGCCGGGATGCGGAATTAACCGATTCCCGACACTCGACGAGCAGGTAAAGGCCGCGTGGAGCGAAGTGCTGAATCAATATCAGCGGCGCGCCGATCTGATTCCGAACCTGGTGCAGACGGTAAAGGGCTATGCGCATCAAGAGCAGCAGGTCTTGACGCAGGTGGTCGAGGCGCGGGCCAAGGCGACGCAAATGCAGTTGCCGGGGAACGTGCTCTCTAACCCGCAAGCGTTCCATCAGTTCGAGCAGAACCAGGCGGCGCTGGGCGGTGCGCTCGGGCGGCTGCTGGCGGTCAGCGAGAACTATCCGGATCTGAAATCGAACGAGAATTTCCTGGCGCTGCAATCGCAGCTCGAGGGGACCGAAAACCGGATCTCGGTGGCGCGGCGCGACTATATCGTCGCGGTGCAGGAATACAACACCGCGCTGAGGAGTTATCCGGGGCGGTGGCTGGCGGCATGGTTTTATCCGGACCTTAAGGTGCGCGAGACCTTTACCATCACCGAGCAGGCCCAGCAGGTACCAAAGGTCAACTTCTGATGGGCGCGAGTTGCACGGGGATTTGGTTGCCGACGCGGGCGCGGTCGTGGACCAGTTGGTGGTGGATGTTCGCGCTACTGCTACTCCAGGCAGCCTCGGCGGTGGCGGCGGAACCGAACTTCCCGGTGCTGAGCGGACGGGTAGTCGATGACGCCGGTATCCTGGATGCGGCGACGATCCAGAATCTCGCCGGGATGCTGGAGAAGCATGAGCAGGCGACCGGCGAACAGGTGGTGGTGGTCACGCTCAAGTCGCTCGGCGGTTACCCAATTGAGGATTTCGGCTACCAGCTCGGGCGGCATTGGGGGATCGGTCAGAAGGGCAAGAATACTGGCGCGATGCTGATCGTCGTGCCGAGCGAGCATAAGGTGCGAATCGAGGTCGGCTACGGGCTGGAGGGAAAGCTGACCGACGCGATCAGCCGCACGATAATCGAGGGCGACATCGTGCCGAACTTCCGGCGCGGTGATTTCAACGCGGGCGTGCTGGCAGGGACCGATTCGATTCTGAGCGTGATGGGGGGAGGCTCGGTGACCGGTACCGACGCCGAGACCTCGAGCGCGGGGCCGGCTTCGAACTGGTTTTTCCCGCTGGTACTAATGATCTTCTTTATCTTCATGTTGCTCAGGAACCTTTTCGGCTCGCGCTATGGGTATTATCGAGGCGGCTTCCGAGGCTACGGTGGCTTTGGCGGCGGCGGCTCGGGAGGCGGAGGAGGAGGGTTTTCGGGCGGCGGCGGATCGTTTGGCGGCGGCGGCGCGTCGGGAAGCTGGTAAGGGTAGTGGACAGTCCGCTGACGGCTGACGAGCGCCGAAAAATCGACACCGCGATCACGGCGGTCGAGCAGAGCACCAGCGCGGACCTCGACGTGATGGTCACACGGGCGAGCGACCGCTACTCGCTATACCCTGTGGTGTGGGCGGGAATTAGCGCACTGGCGGTGGCGGGAATCGCGGCGTTGCTCAGGCCCGGTCTCAACGGGCGAAGCGTGATCATCGTTCAACTGCTAGTCGTGATCGTGCTGACGGCGCTATGCGACTGGATGCCGATCCGGCTGTGGCTGGTGCCGACGCACGTGAAGCATGCGCATGCGCGGCAACTAGCGCATCGGGAGTTCCGCGCACATTTCGCGGGGGATAAGGCGACGCGCAAATGTATACTATTCTTCGTCTCGCTCGGCGAGCATTACTTGGAGATAATTGCGGAGCACGAAACGCATGCACGAGTGCCGTCGAACGTCTGGAACAAGATGATCACTGATTTCACGACGGCAGTGGCGGCCGGTCGGGTGGCGGACGGACTGCTCGGCGCGATCGAATCGTGCGGCGCGATTCTGAAGACGCATTACCCGCGTCGCGATTAAACTGAGAGAAGCGGGGCTCGCGTTCTTGAAGAATCGACCACGGATACACCGTCGAGCCCTAGCAAGGCAGCGCGGGTACGTCTTCATCAACATTTTGTTTTGAACGAGGGCGAGGCCGCTGATCGGCTTGTCCCTGGAAAATTGTCGAAATCCTGAGCACCCCGCGGTGATCTTGTGGCTTCCATCGCGGACGCAGTGAATTTGTGATCCGCTGCGTCCCAAAACACGTAGCCAAATCACGGGCAATTTGGAGACTTGGAGTCGACTTGGACTGTTCACTTCGCCGGTCTTAGTATTGAACGCCGTGTATAAAGAGAGTGTGCCGTGGCGGTAATCCTCAAAGCCATGTCGTTCGGCTCGTCCCGGAGAGAGCGGCAGTCCGGGGTCCTTGCGGCCAAGCGCCTGGATAGCCTTCTCATCGACGCGCCGCGTGCTGCGGCGGACCGCGGGGAGCTGGCCTCATGTTCGTGAAGTCGAACCATGGTTGGCTGGTCCTAGCTCATATCCCGCTCGGCGGTGGACACGTTTCCGAGTACCCGAGCCTCAGGGACACGCGTGACAACCGTCGCGAGGCGAACCGGAACCAGAACGACGTTGCTGTCGGCAAAGAGCCAGTGGCCGTTTTATGCGGTGTTGGTTCTGCTCGGGAGCGCCCGGACGTTTGGTCAACCAGCGGGCCAATCTTTCCTGCCGCAACTCGTGAGTGGAGAGCGATTCCTGCGGGCGGTCGCGTGGACTTCCTCGGCTCGGCGCCGCCGTGATATTCGGTCCTGCGCTCGGTGGTGTCATCTATATTTGGGGACCAGCGGTGGCGTATGCAGTCTGCTTGTCTTTCAAAGACTGGCGTTCGCGCTCCGCCGAGGCAAAGAAGCGGACGAGGTTTGAACCATGCCTGATAAGCTGCAACAGCGCCTGACAGCCGTTTCCCTCACTGTGGGAAGAGGCCTCACGAGTTTGTTCTGGGAGATGTTACCGCCGGTGTCATTTTTCTTCATAGCGCTGATGTTGATATTTGTGGTGCTGAAGCTCCTCGCCTTGCAGTATTCGATACGGTTTTACGCGTTCGCGCGGGCGGCGATTGGGGCGCTGGTCCTCGGCAAGGTGGTACTGCTGATGGAAATGGCTGAACGCAAGCGCAATGCGAGCAGGTGCCCGCGGGCGATCGTCGTGGCATTCAAAACCATCATATACGCCATTGCAGTGGTTCTCTTTGAATTCGGCGAGCGACTTGTGCGTGCATGGCATAAGAGCGGCAGCCTGCGCGAGGGTCTCGCGATAGTGAAGGCGAACGCCGACCTCGATCACTTCCTTGCGCTGCTTATATTGGGCTGCATGATTATAGCGGTGTATCTGGCTCTGGAGGAGATCAGTCGCGCTATGGGAGAGGGAGCGTTAACGCGCCTGTTCTTTAAGCGCCCCAATAAAGGAAGCCGGATGTCAGAAAATCTTTAAGGACGACGAGCGAACCGGAACCGTCTTGATGGCACCGCGCCGGTGGGGCTGGCATGCCAATGTTTCAGCGGTTTTAGGCGGTGACGACAGCCTTTACTATCACTGGTATGCTACTAATAGCACGCCGATGTGTTAATTATCACCCCCGTTGAGTTGGCAGTGAATAGCTCATATTGGATTTAGAATGCGAATGATTCACAGACAACATGGCCTCGCTGTCTGATGCCGGGCAGCCACGAGAGCACGGCCAACCAGCTATACTGCCAGACATACGCCAGCGCCTCCGTCGAGAAATCGAATGCAATCCAGGGCCCTTTCGTGGACGTAAACCGACGAACACACGAGGGCGCTCATCAGCCCGAAGTGAAACGCACAGGAACGCGCACAGTCGAATTTAATTCTGGAGCCGGTCGCTGAACGAATGGTCGTGTTCCAAGTCGGGAAGCGATAAACTGTGGTAGCTGGCACAGTTTGACCGGAGGGCATCCAACACTACGAGGACGCAATGGTGAGCAACGCAGCACGCATTGGCCAGCTATTGGAACACCTCAGAGATTCGCCCGTGGCTATTCTGCTCGGCGTGGTGGTCATTCTGCTATCCGCCCTTATCACAATCACAGGAGGCATTTCCGTTCTTTATAAGCTTTATCGCTCGTCTTTGGGCCACAAGGGCGCGCTTCGCCGTGAGCTACGCCGTTTATCAGCCGGCGTGAATATCAATTACTTCAGGGAAATTCTTGGCTCTCCAGTTTCTGTAAACGCGCATGAAGACAAGCGCGAATATATTTTCGTTAACAAATATTTCTATGTGCAGGCAATCGCAGATTCAGGTGAAAATGTGCTGGCATTCTCGGTAACCACTCGCAGCAATCGTTTCAATCCGGATCTCAAACTAGGACCCTATAGTCTGTCGGGCGAGGCCCTGTATATTCGACTCGGAAAAACAAAGTTTGCCGAACTGGACTCGTTCGCAAAGCCAACTTCGATTGCCTCAAGCATGGGGGCGAGGCGATTCCACTATTATGAGGAATACTACTTCGGGAATCCGGGCGATTATCAGACTTATGTCTTTGGTGTAAATGATTCCGGTTGCCCTCCCTGGTATGGCTTCAATCGATGGGATACAGCGTTGGGGAGCCGCCCTAAGATCTTGGACGGTTGGAACAACGTTCAACAGCCTGAAGTTCTAGCTTTTCGTACAGAGGCAGCTATAAACACCTATACCGTCGTCGCTCCGCTCCTTTCGCTTGAGGTATTGCGTGGTTATTCCTTCGGACCAAACTTTGACCAAGTGAGGATCTTGGATCCGAAAAGAGCGCTCAATCCGAGTGAATCACGTCGCATGAGGACGATAATAAACCTGGGTCCCTACGAATTATTCAAGAAACGAGTGGCCCTGCAGCGGAAACCAGCCTCCAGATAAGAAAGTTAAATCCCAGAGCCCCCGTTTGGAGAGGACCTCTAACAGCCCGTGGTGTAAGTGGTCGCCGCTGAGGAGTAGCCGGTGATGGCGATCGGTGACGGAAACCAGCGCACAGCCGCCATGAGTGGGTGCCATGCGGAAATCGCGACCAGCCAGCGTTGGGGAGCGCCCAAGAGCACCAGAAGCGCGGCTACGACGGACGCCAGACGATCCTGCAACCCGCGCGGCGTGCCGCTACCAATCAGGTGGCGCATGACGAGCCCGAGATTGAAGCCGCGAGCATGAAGCAGCAGGCGCTTGAGGATATTGGTGTGCCCGCGCAGATGCGTGCGGCGCATCCCACCGGTGTCATAGAGATGGGCGAAGGAGCGTTCTATCCGCTCGCTCCGTTGACGCATCAGGCGCTGGCCGCGCGCGCCACGAATCCGCCCGCCGAATTTGAGATTTGTCTCTCGTACGGGTACTGGATCAGTTTGAACCGGTACCCTCGTACGACCTGCCTTAACGGCGCAGGAGGATCAAGTTATGAGCGATACGACCGAGCAATTCGAAGGTGGATGCCTCTGCGGCGCGGTCCGCTTTGTGGCGACCGGTCAGCCCAAGGCGATATATTGGTGTCACTGCCAGAGTTGTCGAAGCCATACCGGGGCGCCGGTCTCTGTCTTCGCGCTATTTGAGCGCAAAAATTATACCGTTACCAAAGGCGAGATAACCAAATTCGATTCTACGCCTAGGCAAACACGACGTGGCTTCTGCAGCCGATGCGGCTCTACCCTGACTTGCGAAAGCCTGCCTGGACCGACGGAAACGCATTTCCATATTGGTGCATTCGTCGAAGCCGCGCGCCTTCAACCGACAAGCAAACAGTACTTTCCCGAGGAGCGCCTGCCCTGGTTGCACCTGTAATCCGCTAAAATCATTATGCGACAGTGTGGAGTTGCGTATATAATTCATCCGAACAACTAAAGGCTTTCGTCCTAGTGTCCTGAGTCTGAAGTACGTTTACAAAATCGAGCAACCGATTCGAGGATTTGGTCAGCGGTTTTGGTCCAGATGAAGGGTTTTGGGTGACGGTTGTTGAGTTCGAGGTAGTGGCGGATGGCGTCCTGCAGTTCGCGGGTGCTGCGATGGACGCCGCGGTGCAGTTGTTTTTCGGTGAGGCCAGCGAACCAGCGTTCCACCAGGTTGAGCCAGGACGCGCCCGTGGGCGTGAAGTGAAGATGAAAGCGCGGATGACGCAGCAGCCAACGCTTGATGGCCGGGGTTTTGTGTGTCGCGTAATTGTCGATGATCAAATGGAGCGCGCAGTGGCGCGGGACTTGGTGGTCAATCGTCTCAAGGAACTGGCGGAACTCCACCGCCCGATGGCAGCGATGAAACTGCCCGATCACGGTGCCCGCCTTGAAGTCGAGTGCGGCGAATAGGTTGGTAGTGCCGTGGCGCAAATAGTCGGGAGCACGCCGCTCAGCCTGGCCGGGGCGCATCGGCAACAGCGGCTGACTGCGATCGAGTGCCTGGATCTGGCTCTTCTCGTCGACGCACAACACCAGCGCGCGGTCGGGCGGATTGAGGTAAAGACCGACGATATCGCGCACTTTCTCGATGAACAGCGGGTCTTTGGAAAGCTTGAAGCCCTCGACTCGGTGCGGTTGTAGCGCAAAGGCGCGCCAGATGCGGCTCACCATGCTCTGACTCAAGCAGCAGCGTTTGGCCATCGCGCGCGTGCTCCAGTGCGTGGCGTCCGCGGGCGCGCGCTCCAAAGTCATGCTTACCACCCGCTCAATCTGCGCGTCGCCCACTTGGCGCGGGGCGCCTGGCCGCGGCTCATCGAGCAAGCCCGCCAGCCGCCGCTCCAGGAACCGTTGGCGCCATTTGCCGACCGTCTGGTAGGTCACTCCGAGCTTGTCCGCAACCGCCGTGTTGGGACTGCCGCTGGCGCATTCCAGGACAATCCGCGAGCGTTGGGCCAGCGCCTGCGCGCTCTTGAGCCGGCGCGCCCAACCTTCCAGCGTCTCGCGCTCTTCAATCCCCAGGCTCAAAGTTGCTATCGGTCTCCCCGTCCGCATCCGCCTCCTTTCTCCTATACGAAGAACGCTGGCGGACTACAATTTATTCATCGCATTTTCGACTCAGGACACTAGCAGCCCGTGGTGAAAGTCAGTGACCGATGGATCGCCAGAACCGATTGACAATACTACAATGTGTTGCATGCGATGGGAACCCGACAGAGTGAGCAAGGGTCGTCGTGGGTGGCGACCGCGGAGCTGCCAAAATCGCCGGGGCTTCTACACGCGGCTGAATGCGCTGCTGGACGCCAACGACTTCGATCGGTTCGTCGGAGGCCAGTGCGCCAAGTTCTACGCGCCGGTGATGGGACGGCCGAGCCTGGCGCCAGGGCGGTACTTCCGGTTGCTGCTGGTCGGCTACTTTGAAGGAAACAACTCGGAACGCGGGATCCGACGCTCGTGCACACCGTCCGCGCCCTGGCCGACGAGTGGCGCCCTGCCTGATTCTGATCGAGGACGCCGCATCTGGTCAAAGCCTGCTGCAGGCGCTGCACACTGAGTCGCGACTGCCCACGCTACCGGCGAAAGCGCAAGGCCGCGACAAGATCTCCCGCGCCTCGAGTCCGGCAAGCTGCACTTGCCCCGGGGAGCCGGCTGGTTGCCGGCCTTTCTCGATGAAGTGTCGAACATTCCGGCGAGCCGCATGACGATCAGGTCGACGCTTTGAGCCAATACTCAATTGGGCGCGCCAAGAGCCGGCGCGCGATCCGGAGGCCGAAGAGCGCAAGCGCCGATACGTCCGCTCGCTCGACGCGAATCTATAGAGCCGATAAGCACCGGCGCTCTGGAAACCATTGCAGCCAACCTGGCGCGTCCGCTGATCGTCCGCGGTCGTGCAAACTGAGCGTTAGGTATTTGAGGTATTTGGCCCGCTCGGCTATTCGATAAGTTGTGATGCGTGGGGAAGATCATGGGTGTATTGATCGGCCTCAAGTGTGCGGCTGGGACCGGCTCAGCAATGCCCATTCTTTTTGCGGCGCTCGGCGAGACCCCACCGACGCGCTGAGATCGAGCAGTAGTGTCGGTCGGATTATGAAGTGGGCGCGCGATCTTACCAGCGATAGCGCGCAAATGTCTCAGTGGCCATTGAGAAAACGGGGGTTTGTGCCCCCAAGGTGTGGTCGATGGCCGTTGCGCTCGAGACGCCAGGCGAATACACAAATTCTCTGGCCGAACTGAAAGCTGATGCCGACGGTACGATGAAACTGCACGAAATAAGGTTGACGAGATTTCGGCAGTTTGTCGACCAAAAGCTGGC
>Ga0207139_1101_pt1 | contig 18282 bp, 16 predicted proteins | sample Alteio_BWMinHeat_7_FD_153585 | JGI IMG/M metagenome (GOLD analysis project Ga0207139, IMG submission 153585) | Enriched cells from forest soil in Barre Woods Harvard Forest LTER site, Petersham, Massachusetts, United States -... | ecosystem: Environmental > Terrestrial > Soil > Temperate forest >... | reverse complement strand
AACGGGGATCTGTGAGTTGTATCGAATAGCCATAAATATCGGCGGCAGGTTCCATTCAAACCCCTCATGTAGAACGTTTGCAGCAAAAGACTCAATATTCCCATTTTCATCATAAGTGATTTCCAAGATGTTGAGATGTTCTTCCTTTATTGATTCCGACCAAGAGCCCAAATCATGAAAGCCGACATCACAAGAATTCACAGAAAAGCCAACATAAGAATTCACAAAAGATTCGGAAGGACATCGGTTTCGTGATTCTTTAAAAATCCCTGGAGATATGGGGCAATTAGACCACTGTCCTACATAGAATGACAAAACCTCTTCAGATCGAAGAAAACTAAGTGTGAATGCGTTTTTTTGAAGCGTTACAACAAAATTAAACTTTTTTCTTTCGTATTGATCAATCGTGCAGATTCCCTCCCTGTTCCTTTCTACTTTTGGATCGGAGCTCAAGATCATCCAAAGTGATTTCTTCGGATAATCTGTCATAATCACTTCAGACGAAATTGCTCTATCTTGTTTAGACACTATTCGTCCAGCGCCCATAATTAAGGCTTCAATTGAAAAGCAAAAAATCAAACTAGTGATTAATGTACAAATGAATGTATTCATTGTTTTTTTCCTTTATTTTTTTTACAGTCTTGATAATTTATATTTTATTCTCTTGAAATCTGGGGCTTAATTGTGTTTGTGCCTAATTTAGGAAAACCTGGCGTTTCAAGCGTATCGAGTTTCCCTTCAGTAAATGTCATAAAACAGAGGCCATATGCAGCATGATCGGGATGTTTCTCTTTCACGGGATGACCCCATATATCGGGAAGCCCTAATGCCTCTTCAATGACTGTGTACGGTGTACCTATTTTATTTAAGCCTTTATCCACAACCATATGTTGATAGGTGAGCATAAAGACCTTTAAATCAGTATTAGTACATGTCTCACAAAGAACTGCTTGTCTGGCGTGGTACCATGCTTTAGCCCAATCTCCTGCTTGTATGTAAGCAACAGCAAGTGTTCCTTGGTTTTGGGATTTCAGTGGCTCTAATTCAACGGCTTCTTTTAGATACTTAATCGCTTCAGAAACCTGTCCGCTCTCTAAGCATGTGATGCCTTTCATATAGGGAAATAAAGACGTGGTCCAACTACAGGTTAGAACAACGATGCAACTTAACGTAATGAGCATAATTGGCAATTTTATTTTCATGTTGGTCTCCTTTTATTTTTTTGAAAGATTGAGCGTAATTTTAGATACGTGCGGCTCTTCTGCAAGTTTGATGTAGGCTGTGTTGATCGGAAGTTCAAGAATTTGGGTAGAAGAGACAACCGGCCGGATTTTGTTTTGCATGGAAAGGCTCACGCCATCGCGAACTTCGTTAGCACCATAGGTAATCCCCTCTTGAATTTCCATGACTTCTCTTTCGCCAAAAGCCTTTGAAATCCGTTCAGCCGTTTCTGGATCCTTCTCTCTAAAAATAACTTTTGTTGCGGTATTTCCGATGATGATTTTTGCCACATCGCGTCCATAGATATTTTCAAGCTGAGCCGGACTTTGGAGGGTGAGGATTCCACACCCACCGTATTTGCGCCCTTCCGTGAGAAACGTATCAAGATCTTTTACTTTGTGGAGTGAAGGTAGCTCATCAATGGAAAACCAAATGCGGCGCTTGAGATTAATCGGAAGAGACATCAGGCCGCGAATAGCAGCGGAGATCCAGGCAGTTATCAGAGGACGAAGAATGGTTCTTTGGCTGGGTAAACATTGAAGAAATAACCAAGAGTCGTTTTGTTGATTCATCCACTCTCTGATTGAAAATGGGGTGGAGGTGTCCGGGAGAGTTTCTAGACATTCCAAAAACGTGCTAGCAACCGAGCGGATTGAGCTGGCTGTCTTTTCTGATGAGGGATCCATGTGGGCAGCTGCTTTTGAGCCTTGGACGAGCTTGCATAGGTTGTCTAGGGATTCATATTGGATCCACCGGGTGAGTTCGGACGTTCTTTTAATGTCGGAGAACTTTTCTAAGAGGCTGACGAATACGGTTTTTGAAGCCATGCGCCAGTAGTTTTCGTTTTCGGAGGGGGTGGATGGAATCAGAGAATCGGCTAAATTTGCATAATCTATCGCGGTGTCCCCTTCTGCCCAGGGATGCCAGGTCTCACTTCTATCGTCAAAAGGATTCAATAGGACGTCCCTTCCTTCTCGATAATAGCGATCTAAAAGCACGCCGGTGGTATCGACAATGATCGCCTTTTGCTTGTTCTTCCGTATATGACTCAACAGATGGTGGAGGCAATTTGTCTTGCCACTCCCCGTTCCCCCTGTGATCAGCATGTGTTGTGTTTCTGTGCCTTTGACCAGTGGAAGCTGTCCGATCTTGATGTTTGAGGCCTTGCCTTGGAGATGGAGCCGGAGATTGATCCAAAAGGGTGAGACAATTTTCGGTCCTGAAAGATGTTTTTTTGCTTTTGAAACAAGACCCCTATAGAAGAAAAAAGACATAACAAGAAGAGAGCAAATCCCAGCGATAATACTCGCCCGTACGAAATGCATCTGGATTTCTACTAGGAGCTTTTGGGTGATGGGCGTGGTTAGCTTAATCACCTGTTCGATGGGAAGGGTGGGATTTATCTGATAATTGGTATGGGTGACTTGGAAGAGAAATCCTCTACTTACTTCAATCTCTTTTACAATCCCCTCTGCGATCCAGGCCTTCCCGCGGTACCAAGCGGCTTGGTAAGCCACTGGCGGCACATGAGACATCAGGAATGCAAATACCAATATGCCTATTAGCAATGAGGTAAAGAATGAGAGCTTTATTACCTGTCTGAGCATTCGCAAGCGATGCGAGGTAATTTGGCCGCCTTCAGTTAAAGTGTGAGACATCTTTTTGTCCTTTAGTGTGGGCCTGCGTAGTCATCGAACCATGTTGTTTTCTCGATATCAATATTCCATGTGGACTCCTTACGAGTACCCAAAACATAATCGACACCTCTTGTATTCAATCTACTCATGTTCGATTGCTGATGCTCTTTCTTGTGCTCATTTTTCATTCCTTGAAACCTGCTATTGAGATCTTGCTGCTGTGCCGTAAATTTATGAGAAATCGTCGTAGATTGAGCTGCATGGTTGCTGGATATTTCATTTCCAGCTTCTGCTACTTGTCCAAAGACGAGACCTGCCTCGGAAGCCGATTGACGCATCACTGTTTGTCTCTCTGTCCACTCGCTATCGAGTTTAGAGAAAGAATCCATCGGTGTATGGGGGTCTTGATAGCTGTGCAATCCGCCTATTTGGGAATGGCACTTTTCTTCAATAAATGTATCTCTGAGGGAGTTAAGCTCTTGTTCTCGACTTGTATCAAAGAGGGATCCTAAAGCCCCTCTTTCATGCAGCCAATTGCTAAATTCTGTATTTAAATTCGTATTTACAGAGCTTGTGTGGCTTTCAACAAAATTCAGGCTCTCAGAAATTTGATTCAGATCACTAAATGCGTGGCTGAGTTGTTCCTGCGAAGACTTGAGTTTTTCTGTAGAGGAAGCATAGCTCTCAACATAGCGTTTACCTTCATCCGATAGACTGTTGCTTACATCATTTTGTGTAGAATTTAATACGCGCTGATAATGCTCTTGGAAATCTTGCGATTTGACGATGCTTTCAGCTTCCTGACGCGCCTCATCGCTGACAACACCAACGTTTTGACCGTGACCAACCTTTGCAGAAGCAATAAAAGAAGCATCCAAGCCAAGGCTAGCAAAATACTCCAGACTTTCCCTTGCACTTAAGCCCGCAGAATGTCCCCAGTTTTGGGCAGCATTCATCACGTAATTAGCACTCTCTTGCGTTGCCAGGACTTCTGATGAGCTATAGCCGCTCGACAACGAATCGCCAGTTGCAACGTGCTGTACAAGATCTGCAGCACTTCTTTCAGCAAGACCTCTGGTCTCCGAATAGACCTCTTGTGTTGTATCAAGGCGAGATTGTGCATTTTGCATCGCATTTTGAAGGCTATTCGTATAAGCCTCGGCAGTTGAAATGCTCGTGATTAAGTTCGAAGAGTCTTGATTCACAGCTAACCGCTCTCTTCCGTACTTGACCTGATGTGTTCCATGGTTGTCTGTGAAATAACCGGTCGAAAGAGAGGGGGCGTTATTCTGCTGAAATGAAGTCTGATTATCATAGGATAACTGCCCCATAGAGGCGTTAGCATAGGAGTAATTCCCTGAGCTGAGCTCTCCTGCAGCTATTGCAGCAGCGGAATGGGCTGGCGTCATAAGAGATCCTGTTAAATGGCAGAGAGAATTGAGGTTTTGCAAAAGATAAAATGAGAGGATCGGAACGGAAAGGGCGAGATAGCCTCCTAGGGCTGTTGTATCGAGTGCCAAATCTTGAAAGCCTGCACTTGTAAATAGACTAAATCCATTTGTAGCACCAACAACAAGTGTACTTGCATATTTTTGGGCTGCTAGCATCGTAATGTAGTTTAAAATGCCATACAAGGGGGGCCATAGTTGAATCCAAACGTTTAAAAATATCCAGCTAGAAAGAAACCGAATGCCCCCAGGAAGCAAAGAGAGGGGTAAAATGAAAATACAAGACGCATAGATCAGCGCCTCAATCACAATCCGCATTGTCACCAAAGAAGTCCCGGCGAGGGACCCTGCGGATTGATAAATGGATCTCTGGTTATCCTTTGCCCTTTCTTTGGCAAAGTGCAACAAAGCATCATTAATCCCGTTTACAGCAACAATTTGCTCTGCAATCTTCTCCTGTGTTTGCTCTTTAAATCCGGTTAAGACTTGATAGGAGATCGGAAGTTTTTTGAGGATTTCGTGTTTTGTATAATGGGAGGCATCTCTCTTAAATACGGGGGCCATTTGGTCGATGCTTTCTTTGCATGTCAGGATAGTTGAAGTACCCTCCCCTGGACCTGTATATGGGATCATGCGCACTTGACTCGTGTTGTCTTTTAGGAAAGCTAAAATATCGGAAGACTTTCTGAGTTGATCCATGGTGTAATGTCCAAGGGCAATGTCGTAGACAATACACTGCTGTGCAAAATGGCGCAGGTTTTGAGCCATGTTAGCATCGTTAAGCCTCAATCTTGAAAAATCGAGCGATGTTTCTGCTCCAAATAGCATTCCCGTTTTTGCGTATTGAACATCTCCTGGCGTGTGCATGACATTTTCAATGCCCTGGGTCATCTCATATCCGAGAAAGTTCGTAATCCCCGCGATCTTTGCAAATAGAAAGGGCACGTGCTGCACTTTCCACTGCTTGCCATTATTGAGCATGTCACAAATATGCACTTCGGTTTGAGGAACGAGCAATAATGCTGGAATCGTCAGCAAAGGAAGGAGATATTTTGTAAAAAACATCTCCGTAAACGATTGGAAAAAGCAACGAGAAATTGCCCACGTTGCTCCAATGGATGCCGTGATCACACACAGGGGGCGAACAAAGCTGCTGTTTTCTGCCTTTCCATAGAAAAGCATGGAAATAGCATTAAACACAGCCCAAAGAATATCCCCTCCCCCATAGGTGTAAATTTCGACACTAGATGCTGACATTTTTAATCTGTGCCTCCATGTATTCAAACAGTTGCAATAGATAGTTCCTTTCTGCTTCCGTTGGGGTCATCTTTTCTGTTGAATAGATGTACCTCCTAAACTCTCCACCTCCACAATCGACGATCATATAAAGATAATATCCAGAAGGAGTGACCTCGTCTGCTGCCCCTTCACAGGGAATCAACTCTTCTTGCACTTGCCCCATGAAATTTGGTTTTGTGGCTTGCTTTTGAAATTTCTTGGTGGTGATCTGCCTTTTCGATTCATAACAAAGAGCATTCTCGGTGCGAGAAATGATCGTAAGTTGGCACGATTCAGTGCTGCTTAAAGTTTCTCCCTGACGATTCTGTCTTATATAGGGTTTCGATGGCGTATTGACTTCTTTAGCCAGATTTTCTGCATTTGAATAGAAATCATCCAATGTACGGCAGGTCTTATGCTTTGCATAGTGTAGTTCAGAAAAAGTAACAGCGATCTTTTCATTACCGTACGGTTCGCTCTCAGGAGAATAGGAGGTCCTCACTTCTGGTACATCTTCGACCACTTTTCCTACTCTTCTCCACTTTGCACCAGAGGAATTAAGCGCCTCAGTAAGAATTGCGGCAATCTGATCATCGTGCTTTGCATAAGGCAAAAATGAGCGAAGAAAACCTTTCAACGGATCTTTTTGTTCTTCTCCCTGTAGAGAACAGGTAAATAAAAAGACGGCGGGTATCAGATATCTTAGATTTTTCATTAATACACCATAATTTCAGAGTTTACTTGTTTTTCGAGGAGCTGCATCTTTTGAAACAGCCTCATTTCTAGGTCTATGGCCTTGTGGGCCTGCGTTTCATAACGGGTAACCACTTGCTGGACCCTTTCAAGGTCATTCAAGTAGCGATCGATGTCATCAGCATACATAGAATTTTTACGTATTTGAAGACATCCTCGACGGACACAGTCTATCGCCTCTTTGATCACTTGAGACAAAACGTCCCAAGAGACAATTTCTGATATGCTATCAAGCTCGACAGGACAAGGCCTGCCTCGGTGATAAGCACTGATGACATTCACTATTTTAAATAATGGCAACCGGCTGGTACAGAGCAATCCCTTTTCACTTTCATCAAGAGGGATATCGTTAATGACTTTTTCTTGCATGCTTGTGAGCGCTGTACGAATTTTTGCAGACCAAGAACTTGTGGGGGAAATCTCCACGTCAACTTCATCGACAAAAAGACATTTTTCGATATCTCGACATTTATACTTTCTGACTTTACCCCCCTCTAACAACCGGGTAAGGAATTCAGTATCTTCTGCTTTCGAAAAATGAAACCTGATTTCACCGTGTAGAGGAACAACAAATGTCCCTACGAGTGTCATATACATCTCTGCAAGTTCCCTATTCGCAACATCTTTGAAATGCGGCTGACTCATCAAGGCTTCCCAAGCAATATTATATTCCGCCTCAAGGGGAAGTTTTTCTTTGTTGGCATTCTCCAGTTTTATTCTTTCTTGCACATTTGAACACTTATTACGCCCATCCAAATAGTCGCTGAAGGTGGTATCGCTGAAGGTGCGGCAAATGTGCTGTTGTGCCATATCTTGGGCTGGCCAGACGGAGCCAACTAGGCGCGCTGCTGCTTCACAACTATTGATCCCAATACCGTTGGCGGTATTCGCCCAACTTTGGAGCTGTCGCATGGTGTTGGTGATGGTGGGAGAAACCGATTCCATTCCAAGCATAAATGCATATCCTGGTGCATTAGATGCAATCGATTCTAACCCCTGAATCAGTTGGTCGCTAGAAATAAAGGAAAATCCGCCTGTATAAATATCGATGCCTCCACAGCCTGCGTTAACTGTTGGTAGGTGAATGCCAACGGGTTGAATCATTTTTACAGGTGAGCGGACAACCATCCCTCCCCCACCGGAAAAATACCCCGCAGCTTGGCTTTTATAGAGCAAATCCCCTTCCGAAACGTTCACGTCTGACCCGATCATGTTAAATAACCTTTCAGGAACGGAAACCTTATGGGATCCCAGCACTTGCACACATAGTAGTATAGATATGACTGATAATAGGCGGCGCATGCTAAGACTCCTCAAATTGAATGATGATGTTTTCTTCGATTTGACCTGTTGTAACCATTCCGAAAGCAATTGGAGTCGCTTCAAGGGTGGCCATATTCACTAGATAGAGGGCAGGGAATATCGCCACGCCCATCTCAACAGCCACGCTTGAGTCTCTGAGGGATTTAGGAAAATTATTCAGCGTGACGCCATCGACGGAAACGGGCTTAACCATCCATTGATGTTGGGTGGAAAATTCTTGGACAACCTTCGAAAAGGCTTTTGAATAGAGATTTTTGCCCTCATAAAAGAAAAGCAGAATGTGGCTTACCGCGAGCTTTTGGATCAGTTCTCTTTTCTTGGCTGCCAGGAATTCCTTTTTGACTTGTACTCCGTACTGCGTCGTTGGGCTTTGAGAGGAAAGTTCTGGATGCTGAAGAATGTTTTGCTGCCAGAGTTTCGCAAAAAGAGCCGATTGCTTCATCCATTTTTGCTGCAAAGCCATATACGCAGCGACATTTTCATGTGTGGGGGATAGCATAGCAGTCGCTAATGAACGCTCTAAATCCACTTTGGCTATGGCTAAGAGAGCAACTGGATCTTTTGGAGGTTCTTCCGCTAGAGGCTCCTCTTTCGGTTGCTCCAGAGCGTGATACCAAGCCCAACCTTCGGCATGGCGTAGCTGCCAAGGGAGATCCTCTTGCGCTGCGAAAGCAACTAACGGGCACGAAAGTAAAATGACGAATAGACCGAGTTGCATCACATGTTCTCCACTCGTTGTTTCAGTCTCTCTTCAACTTGCTTAATCCTATCGCCTTGATCCTTTTCAGAAGGAAGCTCAAACGCTTCGACAAGATTCAGTTTTGTGAAATCTAATTTCTTAATTTCTTCTTGGGTAAGACCCCGGCAATCGGGATGGTCTGCACTCCCCCACTCAATCCCCAGCTGCTTTCTGGCTTCTTCTTGAAAAACACGGGACAATTTGCTTGAGAACACACAATAGACGTTCTCCTTTCTGCTTTCCCACATTCCTAAGAATTCTTCCTTCTTGACGCCGACGAAATGCGTAAGTCCTTTTTTGGTGCTTGCGGCTAGAGCAATCTCATCGGCTGTGCACTTGCTCAGCTTTGCTTTCGTGGCCAGCCCATCCATGTCAAAGCAACAATCGTAAAGAACATCCTGAAGAACGCTTTTGCTGCACTTCTGTTTTGTGCCCTTGAAAAGGGAGACTTGCCTCACATCCGCGGTTTGAGAGTTCTGCAGCTCTTTCTTCATTTCATCGAAGATCGCTAATTTCGTAGAGATGTCGGGAAAGGAGCGATTTTCTTCCCGTTTTTTCTCCCATAGCTGCGGCTTTAGGCCGTACAGTTCAGTCTCCCCTTTGCTCAAGGCCGGCAACTGCTTGCGACATTTGAAGGTGACTTCCCAAATCTGGCATTCTCCATCGACGCTGTGTATGCAGGACCGATCTGTCTGTATGCAGGTCTGCTGATGGAGAAAGTCGCAGTTTTTCTGTTCGGTTTTTGTACATTTCATGTCGACGCTCTTCTTCCAAAAGGGACGAAAGACCTCACGATCCTCAATCAACCGCGTTTCTGGTTGTCCAGTGATTGTGTGGGAGGGCGTGCATTCCAAGTGGTTTGGTAGGCCGGCCTGATCGGCATGCCACGTATCAGTCTCTTCCCACCGCCCTGAGTCAACCGCAACTTGTGTGAGTTCAGAATTGGTGCAGCAAGAGGCATTATTGACGTGTTTGTAATGGCTGACCACGAGGTCGCGATGACCTAACCCCTTCGATTCTGTAGTCACGTGAAACGATGCGATGGATGCATCGGCTTTAAATTCCTCTTTTTTCTTGTGTGCACTATGACTTGGAGTGCGACTCTTTTGTTCTTCCTTGTGCCCTTTGCAAATTCTGACCGTCTGGAAAGTCTTCGGTTTTTGCAGGAGCTTAACGGATAGGGTGTAATTGAGAGTGAGCGGAATGAGGGTTTTCTCAAAAAGGCACTTTTCTATCGTTTCCACCTCTTGAGACTGGTTTTGATTGGTGAAAAGGCACTCGGTACTTTCAACAATCGCGGTGTAGCGAGGATCGGATCCCATGGATGCTTTGCCGGCATTTTGATACACGTGATCGGCAAGTTGCCGATACGCCTGCTCTCCATCGAATGTCTTCCCTTTAGATTCCTTCGGTGTGAGTTTCTCTGTCTCCTTTTGCGTTAGCTCAAGACATGGGGGTTGCGCTTGCCACTCTTCTCCCCTATTTTTATAGCGATCAAGAGCGTTGCTGCCCTCCATGCTTGAGAGGCAAGAAAGGGAGATTAATACGAGGCTACTGTAGTACGCACAGCGTCTAAACAACATTGCTTTTTGTTCCAAATAAGATATACAAAATCATCCTCTCCCCCTACTGGATACGATTTGCCGATCCCCCAGAGTTGGTCGCTCTTCCCAAGCGCATGACATTCTCCATGTGTTTGGGGAATGGGTCTTACAATCTGTGTCTTGTAGAGGCTTTTCTTAATCACTGGCATCACTCGGGCTTCACAAAAGTCATCCTGGTTGTACCCTTTAACAACACCCATCCGATGTAACTTGGCAAGACAGCGGTGAACGAGCAATGAGCTGGCTTGTAAAGGGCCGACGTGGTGCGCAACATGCCCGTCGAAGGGATATAATGAGCCTTGACATCCGGCACACCAGAAGAGAGCGTCGCTTGGTTTGTTTAAGGAGGAGAGAGTGCAATCTGCAATGCAAGCAATCTGAGCCAGCGGATCGGAAAAAAGAGCCGCTTCTGGGTTAAAGATATTCTGCAAGTTGTCATCGCCCCACAACGGGTCAAACTCGGACATGTAAGCAACATCCAACTCCCCTCTTTCGACACATTCAAAATCGGTCAACACACCAAGCAATGCTAAGATCGGATAGACGTAGTAATGGATGTGGTGAAAACTGGTATGGGAAGGGATTTCAGAAACAAGGCTGACGCTGCCGCGGTTCTTGATGTGGCTCTTTCCAATTTTAATCCCGCCGAGTCCCACTAGTTTATACGCTTGCCTTGTTACATCGACCATGCGGGCGGGTTCCCAAAATGTGATCGGCACTCCAATTTTTGGAGGAATGCCCGCGCAGATGCAAATCGGGGTGTTGTATGTGGAAAAATCCTTTGCACTTGGGGTAACGTTAATCCCCCCCAAAGTGATGGGAAAAATGCATTCCCAACACACATCCGTGATGGGATTGATCATCTCTCCATAAAGAGGGAAAACAAATAGGAAAAGGCTGAGGAGATATTTCACAATAACCTCCTCAATGCGCTTGCTGCCTCATTGTCCATTTTTCCAAGGGCAAAGGACAAAGAAACATTCCCCATCAGTTTATCAAATCGCTCCCCTGTCTTTGTGACAAAGGCTGGCACTGCCGTAATCCCATACTTGGAAAATAGGCGAGGATCTACTTGAATGGCCGCCTGAAGGCCTTGCTTGCGCAGCTTGTACAATTGAGACGTAAACTGCTTAAAGCTGTTCCCAGGAAGGCCTCGGAGAACCATGACTCCCCTCACCTTTTCCACCTCTTTTGCTAGAGAAAGCAAAGCAACTTCTGGCATGCTAAAACTGACAAATACGTACAGCGAGGTTTCTGGATCGGTTTGAATTGCTCGATTTGCGATACACTTCCCTTGCGCTTGTTCCTCAACGTGCTGATTTTCTGATCGGATCGGCTTGGCAAGCAGGATCTTCTTCTTGAGTTCATCTGTGTTTTGCACTTTTTCTTGGAGGTGTTGCTCAGAGAATCGCTTGCCTTGTTCATAGTAGTCTATTGCCACCAATGGTGCTGCCAGGAGTGTGAGGAGTGGAATTAAATACATGGAATCTCCTCGATCCGTAAGCGGTTATGCTCTTGCGTGACTCTTGCGGGCAACGCTTGAATCTCTAACTTTTTTGTCAGATATCCTGCTTGATCAAAATAAATGGGGCGATTTTCATGATCTTCTAGCTCTATAGGTCTGCCAGAGGTCAAAATCCACTTCCCCTGCTGGGACTTGGCCCAGGCAACTTGGGCAGAGTCTTTCCCGTCGATAAAAAGAAGTTCCTCGAGAAGAGGTGTTTTTTCCAACGGGTTAACGCGAGTTCCTTTAGGAACAAGCGTCTTTCCTTGGCTATCCTTAATCTCCTCCTTCACAACAATCGTAGGATCGAAGAAGAAAATTCGGGGTGTTAATGCTTTAGGCAGCTCTCTTCCCTTTGGTGCATGGATGGCTTCAACAAATTGATTCATCATTTCTTGTTTCTTTTTAGGATCTTGCTCAACGCGGGAAAGCCTCTCTTGCAGCACTAAGATAAGATCCTCTTCCTCAATGGAAAATGTCGTTCCAAACGTGCCTAAATCAGCCCCCTCGACAGAGAAAGAGAAAAACATTAAAAGCATCAAAAAATAGGGCATAGTTTCTCCCGAATTAGCTCTTGCGGAACGAGGCCAAACTCGAAATAGCGCGAGTCAAAACTCTTCACATGCTCCCCGAGCATGAAGTAGTGTCCGTCCGGAATGATCCCCCCTTCAATGGAGGCGTACTTCTCTAAGACTGTGGCTTGCTCTTGCCCGTTGACGTAAACAACCTTCTCTTTGACCTCAATGAGATCCCCGGGAACTCCGGCAATCTTCTTGGCAAACATTGCCGTACCCTGTGGCATCTTGAATGCCACAAACTGCCCCAACACGAAGTCAGATGGTTTCACAAGGGAAGAGACATAAAGCGAGTGTGGAAGGCTTTCACTGCCGTTATAACGCAGTCCATACCCTCCAATAGAGCTCAAAAACACAGGGAGAAACATTCCTAAAACAAGCCAGGCAGTTTTCATTTCTGTTCTTCCTTGTTGAGGATGGCATGAATAGCTTGAGACACGCTGAGGCCTTGTTCTGTCATCTCCTTGATGCGCGAATACTCTTCTGCCTTGGTGCTGTAAAGGAGGTTTGAGAAAGGATCGAGCTTCAGTCTGGCAATTGAATAATTGCCATTCGCATCGCAGATGACAATCTCACTATACTCCCCTTGCCGGACAACAACGCTTTCAATCGCTTTCAGAAGTCCTGGATTGCGCGGCAGTTTTCCGGTTTCTCCCAACGGTTGAATCGTCCCCTGTTTCTGTGATAAAAAGCACATCCAATCAGAGTTTTCAAAGGCAGCTTTCGCCCCTGGTGTCGAAAAAAAGTCTTCCACGCGCTGCGTTCCCACCACCAATGCCCCTTTGTATTTGCGAAGGCGTCTGGCCAATGTTTCAATAAACTCCCCTGTTTGCGGTGCTCTCAAAAGATCCCAGGCCTCGTCAATGCAGATATAGAAAGGCGTTTTGCGATCGCCTAAAAAAGCGCGGTTGGCAATGTCCATGATGAACATCTGCAAAATGACCGCCTGAAGATCTTTTTTCCCTTTAAGCTCCTCCAATTCGATGACAACGAGAGGTTTCACAAAATCGACATTGTTCTCCCCTTCAAAATACTTGGCGTACATCCCCGTTTTGGTATAAGGGGTCAGCATCACTCCCAATACGCGCGCTTTTGGGTCCGTCATATGCTGCAAAGCTTCAGAAATATCGGTAATGCTGGCTCTATTCCCCTTCTTCTCCCACACGGTCTGGATGGCAATCTCAATGAGGGACCCTTCGTGCTTCTCCTCGCTGCCTGTCGATGCCATACAAGAGATGAGTGACTTCAACATGGTAATGGCTGCTTCCTTGTCCTCCTGATCGTCCATTTTGATTTTCGTGAATGGATTAAGACAAATATGGGAAGTCCTCGAAAATTCAATCTCCTGGCCGCCAACCAAATCGCACAGCTTCTTATAACTGCGGCCCACATCTAACACATAGACTTGCGCCCCACCGCGAAGCCCGTTGAGGAGCATGTCTTGCATAAAAACAGACTTTCCACCACCGCTTCGCCCGGCGACGATGGTGTTATAATTCCCCGCTTTGTTGTCGAAGGGGTTCCAGTTCATCATTTGCCCCCTTCTTCCGACAAAGAGCATCCCTGGCGTTGGTGTCCCAGACCACTCTCCCTGAATGGGAATGAATAAAGGACATTCTGTGGAGAGAGTCGTCTTCATGACCCCCATGTTCTTGAGCTCTTTTGCCATTTCTCCCCATGCGGTTGGGAGAATAGAAATCAGGTGCGGCAGATGGATGTAGTTGTTCTCGACGAGATCGAACTGCTGCGCCTTATAAAGATTGCGCAGGCTCTGCTCAGCATCAGACAAGCCATTTTTTGTCGTCCAAAACCCGCAGCTCAGCTGCGTCCACACAAATTTTGCGCCTTGGCTCAGTTCGCGTCGCACGGCATCGCACTCTCTCATCTCATCGGCAAGCTCAGGGATCATTCTCAAGAGATAACCCGATTTTCCCTGATTTTCGATGAGGCGGGTACGGATATTGTTTTCATTTTCCGCAACAGACTGCTTAGGGAAATGGACTCCGTATTGGATAAAAAAGGGAAAATCAAGCCTATAATTGTCTCTCGATGTGTCTCCGATTAGGTTTTGCATGGCTAGAGGAGACCATTGGGGCGGCATATCTGAAACATAAAAACTCTTAAAACAGACGTTCTCATCAAAGACGAGGCAGTCCTTTTCAACAGCGGTCTCCCCTCCCATCATCAGCTGAGTCGATAGATCTTCTAAGATATTGTGTCGACGTCTTTTTAGTTCTGTCGATAGCTTTAAGTTCAGCATCCCTCCAGCGACTTCCAAAAACGTTGCAGGGCCTAAAAGATTTGCCCTTGTGAAGGTTTGGAACATCCTGAGCATTTTTTGCTGGATCCCTTCTAAAATCTGTGTTTTTTCTTCGAGATCGCCATCAATGGGAAGGGTGTAAGAAACAAAAAAACGAAAATTTCTGGCAACAAATCCTTCCTTTTCAAAAAATGCACTCCGGTGATTGGCAATTTCATGATAAATTCCCTCTCGCTTCCCTTGCTTCCACCAATTCAGAAATGGTTGTGTCCTATGGTCAGCAAGCAACAGGAACTGGATAGATGCTTCTTCGTAAAAGAAATCCTCAAACAGGCTCGTTAAGAGCTTTTGGTGATGCTCATCGCCGCCAACAATAGGCATCGCTTCGATCACAAACCCGAGGCTGTGTTGGTTTTGGAATAATCCGTTGGAAGCATTAAAACTCTCAAAAGGCAACAGCTTCGCTAAAGAGTCTGCGCTTAAGATGTCCTGCAAACGACCAAATTCCGGATTGCAATGACCTTTTTCTCCAAGCAAACGAAGAATGGTGTCCCCTGCCCTGCTCATCATATTCAAGGCACTGCGCATGTCGGCTCCTCCTCAAAGTAAATGTACGTGGGCCTCCCCTCTTTTGAAGCGATCCAAACACGGCGCTGAAAAGGAGCCTCTGGGGTGGGATTGTCGGTACACTTACAAGCTTTACCATTACTCACATCAACGCGTTTGGGCGTACATCCCAAAAACACATCTTCTCCACATGGCGCTTCCACAATCATGTTCTCCAATGCGGTGACGGAAGTGCACGCTAAACCTGGTGACGGAGTACAGTCAAACTCCCGCTTGTACAAGCTACACGCACTTAAAAGCACTAATGCCGACAGTAAGAAAATCTTCTTCATGATGCCTCTACAAAGGAGTGAATGAATCCGTAATCTGGAATCTCTGCCATATATAATCTCCCATTAACCTCAACTGTAGGAACAGCTAAAATGGCTTCTTGTTTGATAAAGCGAAAGATCTCCTCAAATACGGGATGGTTTTTCAAAAAGTCGGTGTCATCTAGATAAGGGGTCGGTTTTTCAAATACGTTCATGGCAGCTTTCATCAAAGCCGTCATAAAATCTGGATCTGTTGGTGTTGCTTCTTCAAATACGACTTCCAAAAAGAGGCGTTTTTCCTTTTCAGAGAGGCTCTCAAAGCAGATCATCGCTTGTGCTGTTGGGAGATCTTGCGGAACAGGATGAAACTCGAAATAGATATTTCCGGTATCGATGAGCTCTCTTTTTATTCTTTCAAAGTCAGAACGGAAAAGTGCAATACAATGTGGGCATTGAAAAGAAAAATACTCGGTCATATGGACCGGGGCCTGCTGATCCCCATATGCGATGCGGTACGTTGAACCCAATTTTTGCCAATCGCTTTTCTCAACCGTGCTTGAGTGAAAAGTCTGATGACTCCCCTCCCCTTCCAAGCCGTTTTGGATAGCACCTGAAAAGATCAAGGCTATCGCGAGGCCAAGTGTTCCAAGCACGCCTACAAAGGCTATCGTACGCATGCTACCCCCTGTTTTCCACTATTCCTCACTCTCTCATGGGTATAAAGATCTCCTAAATCGGCACGGTCAGAAAATGTGATATCGATAATCCTGCCAGGAGTAATTTGGATGACAGGGCGCAACTGCTCTGCCCTTTTAATAAAATACTCCGTCAACGCATCAAGAGAATTATTCACGCCTTGTGTGCCCCCGGCAACTGCAAGCTGCCCTGCTGTTTGTCCCCAGCTGGATGAACTTAAGTTTCCATAGCCATAGGCGCCTTCCACAATTGTGTTGGGATAGAGTTTAGCCAGAGCGGCCGCTTGAAAAAACTCGCTGGCTCCCGATAAAAATCCGCTGATCAAGGCGTTTTCAATCAGCAAGGCGCTCTTATCTACGACAGTGCCCCTTAATCCATATTTTCCATCCTCTCCAGACACATAACCGGCGACTTGCGTTTCGATATAATGACCATCAGATCGCACTTGCGTGAGCTTTTCCAACCGGAAATAGGCGCGTTCGCTCGAAAGATCTCCATAAACGCTTGCCGTGACGATGCCTCCTTTCAACCGGGCACACACTTCATGCGGAAGGCGTCCATTTGCAATGATTCGCAATTTAACAGGAAGTGGGTCTGAACCCCCTTTCACCCCACAGGGAACATCGACGCTCGATAACAGAATGGCTTTAACAGTTGTTCCGGCTGGAATGGCGCGGTTCACATGGTGCAAATTTGTGGCCTCTGGACAAACAGTGACCGAAAGAGGCGCAAATGTCTCTTCTTGTTGCACAATTGCCACTGAATTCTCCATTGAATCCCAGCTTGCTTGTCCATACGTTGCCAGTGCAGATGTCTTGATCTCATTTTTTAGATACTGATTGCTTGTGTGGGATTGCCCATTTTTAAGCTCGGATTTCATCTGTTCGAGCTCCCTCTTCAAACGATCGATCTCGCTTTGTGTTGTGGTATCCCTTTCTTCTTCTTCCTTCCTATTTGTCACGATGAGTTCGTGAATGTAATCGACTTTTCCCTGCACGATCTCATTTTCTGTGCGCATCTGGTCGACCCAAATCTCCTTAGGATCTACCCCATCCATTGGAAGATGGGTGGCGGTTGAATAGTTTTTGTTGAGCTTTTTAGGCGGTACAAAATAATCGTAGAGCACATAGCCTGAAATCGAAAGAAAAACGAGTCCTGCAACTGAGATGACAAGCATTTTCAGCCCTCTTTGCATAGCTTCTCTTCCTCTATTCACCTTTCCCTCCCCTTCTCTTTTCTCAATCGACTCATTATTCGCCTGCTATCTCATGCATCCAATCAGGACGAGGGCGTTCTCTTCTGATTTCAGCTTGTTTCTATCTAAGAAAACCCAATCTCCATCCAAAATGTTCACTTGGCATTCTGTGACCTGTTTCACCTTACAACCGGTATTGTGAAGCCTATAGAGGAAGATAATTTGGTCAGGACCCACAAGACGACTGATTCGTTGCATGGTCAGTCCATCTTTGACTTTATGGGGCGAATCTTGCTCTACAATGGAGACGTACCCTTCTGGAATCTGCCCCTGAATTACTCCCTCGATCAAATCGATTAAACCAGATTGATCCAGGGAGTCATAAACGACTACAGTCTCAGCCTCTTCGAAATGTGGGCGTCCAGATACGGGACCCTGTTGAAGGATAACGATTTCAGAAGACGTTTCCCGAAAACTCAATTCGAGATCTTGTACAGCCCCGGACGTGGAAACAAGTGAAAGCGCGGTATTTGGACAATTGGGTCTAATCGACTGAACGAATAATTGGCCCGTTTCCTCTTCTACCTCAACAAGGACATGACTCCCCTTATAAAAGGCCTTCTTCACTCTGTCCCCTGAAATGCCAATCCGATTATGAAACTGAGAAGAAAGGGTGATCGGAATCACTACTGTGGGATCCATCTGAATATATTGCGCACTAAATGCCCCTTGAGTGAATAAAAGAGCGATTATTCCTGCTGCATACCGAAACATCTAATTCTCCTCCCCGCGTTCTAAAGAGGACAACAGCAATTGACCTCCTACATTTGAAAACCCGAGTCGATAACTTTCACGGGCTTTAGAAAGCACCTTGTCACCTAAGATGAGCGTTCTCTCCCCTTCTAAAAGAACGCTTTGATTTTCGGGGTTCACAACCACTTTTGTACGGAAAAACACATAGGACGCTCGATCTTTCTTGAGCTTTTCTAATTCTTTAGAAAGTTTCTCGCTGAGTCTTGGTGCAAAGCTGGGATCCACTTGCCGCATCAGGAGGGTCAACTGCATATCCGCTGATGCGGGTGAACGGGTCAACAACAAATCCCCAATAAAACACCCTATTTGCTCTAAATAGGAAGGAGAAACATTGATACCCTCCACCCAAAATTCTTTG
>Ga0207139_1099_pt1 | contig 18484 bp, 16 predicted proteins | sample Alteio_BWMinHeat_7_FD_153585 | JGI IMG/M metagenome (GOLD analysis project Ga0207139, IMG submission 153585) | Enriched cells from forest soil in Barre Woods Harvard Forest LTER site, Petersham, Massachusetts, United States -... | ecosystem: Environmental > Terrestrial > Soil > Temperate forest >... | reverse complement strand
CTGGCTACGCCGGCAGGTCTGAAAACGTCGCGCGATTTGCCGCTGTGCTTTTTTCCACCGACAGCCAAGCCTTAGGCTTAGCGCCGTTGCGCGAGATTTAGCGCCCTTGCGCGCCGGCTTTATCCCAATATCGGCCGATGGCCGCGTAGTCCACGTCTTCGCGAGCGGAGTTCAAGATCTTGGAGTAGACCTCGCGAGCCGCACTGCCTGCCGGCAAGGAGACTCCCAGTTGTTTTGCAAGCTCCAGCGCGAGGACCATGTCTTTGTGCATGAGCCGCAGAGGGAAACTCGGGGGATATTTGCGTTCGAGAAGCAGGGGCGCTTTGACGTCAAGGACGGGCGCGCGGCCCATGCTGGCCTGCATTACTTCGACGAGACGCTCGCCGGCAACGCCTCCGGCCTGGGTGAGCGCCAGGGCTTCGGCGAAGGCCTCGACTTCGAGCGCGAGCAGCAAATTCATGGCGAGCTTTACGGTTTGGCCGGCGCCCGCAGGACCGAGGTGAAACCAGCGTTTGGCGATGGCTTCGAAGACAGGCTCGACGCGCTTCAAAGTTTCCGCAGCGCCGCCGACCATCATCACCAATTCGCCTTTCTCCGCTCCCCACGTTCCGCCCGTCACGGGCGCATCGAGATATTCAATGCCGCGTTCCGAGCATGCGGCCGCGCTGCGGCGGGCGAGTTCCGGCGAAACAGTGCTGCTATCCACCAGCACGCTTCCGCGACGCAGAGCGCCAAATACGCCATCCTTGCCCCACAGCACCTGCTCGACTGCCGGGGGATCGCTCACGATCATCATGAGCACATCAGAAGCAGCAGCCGCCTCTTGAGGCGTGGCCGCTACTTTCGCGCCCTGCGATACCAAGTCCTGAGCGCGCGAGGCTGTGCGGTTCCACACCGTCAAGGAAAATCCCTTTTTCAGCAGATTCGCCGCTATGGGGCGGCCCATTAAGCCCAAACCGATCAACCCTACTGAAGGTTTCACTGTTCCTCCTGTCTGCGATCTGTATGTGCGGCCTGTATCTGCGATCTTAGTGCGCAACGAACAAATCTATGCCGATCAATCTTAACGATGGCCTTAATGATGGCCGCCCGCTTGACCGTGCACGCCTGGCGCGTGACTGCCGTGAGCGGGAACGGGCTCAAAAACGGGTGCGCCGGGCGCGATGCGGAATGCCGCTGTGAACATTAAAACCAGAGGCGAAACGATCCCGAAGGCGAGAAATGAAAACAAAACCGGGAGGGCGAAGCCAAGTATGTTGGTGGAGGCCCGGGTCGCCCACCAAGCGATCCAAGCGGCAACGAGTCCCACCGCGACTGCGATCATACGGCTCCCGTCAGTGACTTGCAGCCGCGTTTGGCAATGCGGGCACACCAGACCGTCAGAAAACGCGACAGCAAGGCCCGCAGGGACCGTATTTCCGCAATGCGGGCACATTCGAATGGCCACTATTCACCTCGCGAAAAAGCACACAAAGATATCGCAATAGGCTGTGCAGGAAAAGCGCGGAATCACGTCGTCAGCGCGAATTCGACGCGGTGGCGCATGGGGTCGATACGCTCAGCGCGGACGCGCACGCGATCGCCAAGCTTCCAGATGCGCGTATGCCCGCCCCGGCCGCAGACAATGGCATGGTCGCGTTCGCGGTATAGGCAATGCGCCCCGGCCTCTTCTTCCAGGCGATTTATGGGTACAAGCCCTTCCACAAAAATCTCCGTCAGTTCGACGAAGAAGCCAAACTTCTGCACGGAGATGACCAAGGCGTCGTATTCGTCACCAAGATGCTGCTCCATGAATTGCGCCGTCTTCCAATCCATCAGCTCTCTTTCGGCTGTGTCAGCGCGCCGTTCGGATTCGGAAGACTCGACGGCAATGGCGGCGAGTTCGCCCTGGCTATAAGGACCGATCCCTCCGCCTCCATCAGGATGCGCTGCGCCAGACTGTTCACGACGTGCTTTTCGTTCGGCGTGCCCATCAGGATGCGATCCTTGTTTCGAGCGCGCATCGGGATGCGCGAGAGCCCACTTGAGAGCACGATGAACGATGAGATCGGGATAACGGCGAATGGGAGAAGTGAAATGAGTGTATTGATCAAAAGCCAGTGCAAAGTGCCCCAGCGGCTCGACGGCATAGCGCGCCTGCTTCAGAGAACGCAGCATTAGATAAGAGAGGATTCGCTCTTCCGGCTTACCGGCGATTTTTTGGGTGAGGCGCTGGTAGTGTTGCGGCGTAATCTGAAAATTCTCCGAGCTCGGAAGCCTGACGACCATAGGCCGCTCGCGCGCGCCCGCGCCCCGTCCGGTTCGCCCCGGCGCTGCAACCCGTCCATGGCGAACAGTGATGCTTTTCTCGGAAAGCCCGGGGACACCTAGCGTGTAACCGAAGGCATGTGCCAGTTCTTCAAATTCGAGCACTTTTTTGGGATCGGGTTTTTCGTGAACGCGGTGAAGCGAAGGGACCCCGCGTAGCTCCAAGTAGTTCGCCACGGCCTGGTTCGCGGCCAGCATGAACTCTTCGATCAAGCGATGCGCGATATTACGCTCGCTGCGGACAATTCCGGTCATGCGGCCTTCGGCATCGAAGGAAAGCACGCGCTCGGGCAGATCGAAATCCATGGAGCCACGCCGCGTGCGCCGGGCATTGAGAATCAACGCAAGATCGCGCATATCGCGAAAGCGCCCTGCCAACGCCGCATAGCGCGATGTGGCAACCGGATCGCCTTCGATCACCTGATTCACGGCTGTGTACGTCATGCGCTCCGCGGAACGAATGACGCCCGGCGTGAATTCCGCATCCTTGACTTCGCCGTGATGATCGAGTTCGAGGAGCACGCTCATTACGAGGCGATCTTCATGAGGATTCAGCGAGCACATGCCGTTCGAGAGTTCCTCGGGCAGCATCGGCACGGCGCGATCGGGGAAATAGACGGAAGTGCCTCGCAAACGAGCCTCGCGGTCGAGAGGCGAATCCCGCGCGACATAGTGGGCTACGTCGGCGATGTGCACTTGAAGATGCCAGCCTTCAGGCCGTCTTTCGACGTATACAGCATCATCGAAATCGCGTGCCGTTTCGCCATCGATGGTTACGATCGGCAGATGGCGAAAATCCCGACGGTCCTCGCGTTCGGCATTTCCTACCGGACGGGCGGCTTGCCGTGCTTGCTCCAGAACGTCGTCCGGAAATCGATGCGGCAGATGATGTTTTCGAATCAGAATTTCCACGTCGAGGCCGAATTCACCGGGCTTTCCCAGGACTTCGATGACACGGCCAACTGCCGGAACACCGGCGCGAGGGAATCGGGTGATCTCAACGTTTACGACGGCTCCATCCAGTTCCGGCAGGCGCAAAGACTGCGGCTTGGGAAGCTTCTCGGCCTTGTGTTTGGCAAGGAGCTCAGGAGTCAGCTCCTCGCCCGGCGGAATTACGATTTCGTGGTGAAGGCGGGATTCGTAGGGAGTTACGAAGTTACTGCGGTGGCCGTAATGAAAAAGACCAACGACGGTCGGATGAGCGCGGCCCAGGACCTTCACTATGCGTCCTTCGGCACGTGTTGGAGAGCCGGGCGCATGGCGAGTGTCACGGCGCTCGATGCGAGCGACAACCCGATCCCCGTGCATGGCGTCTCCCAATTGGTCCGGAGGGATGAAGAGATCGCCGTCGAGGTCCGTTCGTGGTGAATCGGGGACTACGAAGCCGTATCCATCACGATGTGCCACCAACCTACCTGTCAGCAGATTGGGATCGCGTTTGGCTGGCTTCGCTTGTGAGTCAGGAGTTGGCGTGGGTTTTGTTTCCGAGCGCGATTCAGGCCGAGCGCCCGCGAGACGATATTGACCACCTCGCAACTCTTCCACGAGTCGCTGCCGCTTCAACCGCGATAGGACGCTAGCGAGGACGCGCCTCGCGGCGTGCTTTAAGCTCAAACCCGAGGCGATTTCCCGGACCGACGCCGGATGTCGCGCATGGCCGAGAAAGTTTAGAACGTCCTCTTCGGTGAAAGTCTCGGTTCGCGACATATATGCAGGATACTCTAGAGAAGGGACTTAACAAAAAGGGAGAGTTTCGGACGATTCGCAAAAATTTATCGAAACTATTCGCCGGCCGCAGGGTTCTAAGTCCATAGGCTAGCACACACAAGTCCCTGCCCTCCTCCGACGGGCAAGGACAGTCCCTCACCGGGGACTATGGGAGGCGGCTTGACCTGGGCCGCCTCCTTTTTTTTATCTAACGGAAAATAAATTGCTTGGTTTGGATTTTTATTAGGCTGTGGCGGCTGATGGGTCCAAGTGGGTCCACGAATTTTTGACAGCATCCTCTAACTTCTGCTGTCGGTCCATAATCCAGTGGCTATAGGCATGACCGCACAAAGACAAAAGACGCGGACGGGTGTAGCGTATGATCCGAGGCCGCATCTCTCGCTTATGCCAAAACCACCAAGGCGGCTTCCACAAAGGGAAAGTCGTGACAATCGGAACTGGGTTTCTTTGCGATGACGGTATCGTGCTGTGTGCCGACACTCAGATCACCTATCCCACCTATCACAAATACTAAGATCACAAAATCTACCACCACGGCGAGAATAACGAATACACGACCGCCTTCACCTTTTCTGGCAATCCCAATTTGATGAGAAGTTTTTGGGATAAATTCCGAGACGCAATGAAGCTAGTGCAGCGACCATTTACAGAGTCAAAAATACGCGACGTAATCGAGACAGTCTTAAGTTTTATGGATGTTCTGGATAATGATAGCGATGGGCTGCACCTGCTCTGCGGTATTGTTGTTCAGCCGTCTGGCATGAAATTCTTGAAGACCGAGCGCAAGATTGTAAGTGAGGTTCACTCACGCTTTGACTATGTCGGCGTGGGCGATTCTTCTCTGTTGCGTTATCTAGCGCCGTTATTGACGCAGCGGCCAAGATATAAAGCAGAGCAAGCGTGCTATCTCGGAATTTATCTCACGCTCCAGGCTAAGCGTTACGTGGATGGCTGCGGCGGTGAAACGGATGGCATCATTCTAAAAAAGAATGGTTCATCCACGGTGTTCAGTAGCCCATATCCAATCGAACAAGCGTTGCTAAAAATGGAATTTCTATTAGGTAGGGTCGCTACTTTCTTTTTTGAAGACATTCCCGAATCAGAGTTCAATGATCACTTGCGCCGCTTTACAGAGAGCCTACAAAGCCAGCGCCCAGACTTCCACCGAAACAGGTTTTAAGGTGATTACAATGAATGGGTCAAAAAATGGGTCCACATCTCCGAATTTGACAAAATTTATGATTTTCATTAGCTTGAAAAATCAGCAACTTACCTGTTTTCAAGAAAAGCGGTAACCGGGTCTGACCTCGCACCAGAAAACTCGCGCCTGGTCCTGGCCCGTGCGGACGCTGCAATTAGCCCAACTCAATGTCGGGGTGGGACCCAAGGGGAAAACGATTGGCGAGCCGTCGACCTTCGCTTCAATGCTTGCTCCCTCGGCGGAAGCCGGCAGGGTAAAATTCATCGCCTGATCGATAATGACCGGGAAAGCCTGGCGAATCACGTCCGCAACCTGCCTGCGGAAAACGTCTCCCTCGAGCAGAAACGTGGTTGTATCCGACCAATTACGAACAGAGGCGCTGATGGTGCGGCCTCCTTTCGAAAAATTGTCCGATTCGACGGTGGTAAAGGGGCACGGCCCCGCAATGCAGGATAATCTGGCGTTTCGAAACTCTTTTCCTTCACCAGCGTCAAGCGTTGCCGAACCAACAGCGGCCTTCCACCTCATTCCTGGCGAACAAGGCGGCTTCCCCGCGCAAGGGAGATTCCCCGTATTCATGACCTCAAACGTCTTGACCGCGCTTCCAACGTTGACTGCGTTTGTGGTCTCGATCGAATAACGCACAGAAATGCCGGTCACGCTCACCACGGGACCGCGGCTCTGAGCTTCCTGGCGGACCGGAACCATGCGAGCGATGTTGATTTCATCACCCGCAACTACATTCAGGTCCAGCGGCTTGTAATCAGAGCTGCGAAATTTCAGACTGATCGGCGTCCCGGGCTTGACGTCCGGGCGCAACGAGAGGCTGAAAAAGCCAGAACTATCGGAAGTCGCACGGGATACAGCCGTATTTCCGTCGGCAGTTATGTCGACATCGGAGATAGGCAACTGCTTGGCCGGCTCAGGCTCTTGCTCAACGACGGCTCCGCGAATGAAAAGAGGCTGTGTAACCGTCGGGCGGGACCAGCCCGAGATTGGCAGTCTAGCGACGGCCGCGGCCAGAACAGCCAAGCCGACGGCAGCCAAGGCCACCTTCTTTGTAACGTTCATGCAACCACCTTTTTAGGTTATTCAGGCCCACATATCGCAACTGTATGTGCGAGGGGCAATTCCCAGCAACTCAGCTACCGATGGCGGCTAAATCTGCGGGACAACTTTGGCCCTGGAAAGGTACATCAGGCTTCGGGTTTGTGCTAGGATGAAGTTGTCCAACCTGTTAACTCTTTGAACGCACGAAGAATGCTGCGTCTAGAGACGCTCAACACTGTTTTTTCCGATGGCTCAGGTGAACCGCAGCAACCCCAGATATAAACTCACCCGGCGTGAATGGCTACAGAAGACCTCTACGGCTGGTCTTTATCTGGCCTTAGCCGAGCTAGCCATGCCGGCGTTGCGGGCGGCCCCAGCGGCGGCTCAGGCGTCGAGATTCATCCAGCAAAGCCCGTTTTCGCCGGACGATGAGGCCTTTCTTGAAGAATTGGAGAAGGCCAATTTCCTCTATTTCAAGGAGCAAGCAAATCCCGAAACCGGCATGGTTCGAGACCGTGCCAACGTCAGGAATCCCGACAGTTCGGTGCTCAGCAGCATCGCCGCGACCGGTTTTGGCCTGACCGCGTTGTGCATTGGTGACAAACGGGGCTTTATCTCTTTCAACGAAGCACGCGCCCGGGCGCTCACGACCTTGCGCTTCCTGTGGACGAAATTGCCGCAACACCGCGGCTTTTTCTACCATTGGGCAGACATCAATACGGGCGAACGGCTGTGGGAGTCTGAAGTTTCATCGATTGATACCGCCATCCTGCTGTGCGGCGTATTGACTTGCCGCGAGCACTTTCGCACGCATCCGGAAATCGCGGACCTCGCTTATCGCATCTACAGCCGCATCGATTGGACCTGGCTCTCGGAAGATACGCCAATCCTGCCGCACGGCTGGACACCGGAAAGCGGCTTCCTGCCCTATCGGTGGGACGACTACAGCGAAATGATGATGATGTATTTGCTGGGATTGGGATCGCCAACTCATCCGTTGAAACCTCCAGCGTGGGACGCCTGGAAGCGAACAACATTCGAATATGACGGGATCCGGTACATCGGCTCGTTCGCGCCTTTGTTCATCCACCAGTATTCGCAGGCCTGGTTCGATTTCCGGGACAAGCGCGACCGCTACGCGGATTATTTTCAGAATTCAATCCTCGCCACCGACGTCCATCGCCGGTTCTGCTTACAGCTCGCCAAACAATTTCCGGATTACAGCGATGATCTCTGGGGTATCACGGCTTCGGATTCGATACGCGGTTATGCCGTGTGGGGCGGACCGCCTTTGACAGGTCCTATTGACGGCACGATCGCGCCTTGCGCGGCAGCGGGTTCGCTGCCATTCCTGCCGCAGCCCGCTATGCGCGTACTGCGAACGATCAAGAACCAATACGGCGCGGGAGCGTGGAGCCGGTACGGATTCGTGGATGCTTTCAACCCGCTCAAGAATTGGTACGACAGCGACGTGATCGGAATCGATACCGGAATCACCATGGTAATGGCGGAAAATGCGCGAACCGGTTTTGTGTGGGATACGTTCATGAGAAATCCCGAGGCTCAGCGCGCCATGGAACGCGCCGGTTTCCACAGCTATCAGCCCTCATTGACTCAGGAGACAGGCTTGTCCCTTCCGAGCGAACGCTCGGTCAGCCGCTAGCACCCTGCAACGGCAAGAAGTGTCAGAGTTGAATCACCGAAGCTGACACTTCACTGAATTTCGATGACGGCCAAACCCTGCGGTGGAAGCGTAATCATCAACTGCCCGCCCTCGACGTCCTGAGTTTCCGGCGATCCCAACTGGGCTGCTTCGCGGAGCCTCTCGATTTCGGCCAGGGTCGGACTTTGAGGACGGCCCATCGCCTCATAAGCGTTCAGCAGTGATCCGTGTGTATCATCGACTCTGGAGATCACCGCATGATGGCTGCCGGTCAATCCCCTGATTGAAAGAGACACTTGCTTCGCGTGCCCGTGCTCTTCAGGCAGAAACAAATTCCAGAGAGCAATTACCAGGCTGCCGTCGATGCGTCGCGTGACGATAGCGTCATTGGAATCGACAGGAATGCGCTCGCTGCCGAGGTAATGAAGCAGCTTGAACGCATTGAAGGCGGGCTTCGGCAAACTGCGTTCGGCCAGGAGACCAAAACCGCCATAGAAGGGCTCCTTCACGACCCCCTGCTCTTCGAAGACGTCGGAAAAGGTCCAATAGGCCATCATTTGCGTGAGGCCGTCGCATTGGCGAATGGTGTCGGCGAGCCACGGCCCCATGAATGTGGAATCGGTGACGTCCGGCTCATTTTTGTAGCTGGCGTTGTACTCGCTCCAGATGATCGGCAGATTTGGCTGGGGCGAAGCTGCAACCTGATCGTGTACTTTCCGCGCGGCACGACACACCATTTGCGTGCGGGGCACCGATTCAGTGACGCCGAGCACGTTTTCGGCCGAGTCATTGCCGTAAACGTGAGTCGAGACGAAGTCGGCAGGTATCTTGTTTTCCGTCACGTGTTGGATGAAGCGATCCACCCAAGCTGCCTGGGCTGTGGCTGGCCCGCCCACACGCAGGCGTGGATTCACCGCCTTGATCGCTTTAGCCGCGACGTCGTAGAGTTGGTAGTAAGTCTGCTCTTTGGGATCTCCCGCCCAGAAATCGAGATTCGGCTCGTTCCACACTTCGAAATACCACTGCGAGACTTCGTCGATGCCGTAACGGTCGACCAGATGTTGGGAGAAATGCGAGATCAAATCTCCCCATTTCGACCAGTCTTTTGGAGGCGCAATAATCGGCTTATACCAAAAAGACTGGAAAATCTCTGCCGCGGCGAGCTGCTGCGGCATAAAACTGAGTTCAACGAATGGATGCACGCCGTTTTGCACCAGCCCGTCATAAATCTGATCGGCATAAGAAAAGTTATAAACCGGCGCGCCGTGGGCGTTCTCGCTGTAGAGCCCGACTTCATCGTGAAAGATTGCGTGGAAGCGGACGAAGTCGAACCCGGTGATTTGTTTGACGTCGTGCAAATCGCGACGATAACTTTCGCGCAGGCTGAGGATCGCGCGTCCCGATCCGAACATGCGTTCCCAAAAATGAGGAAAAGGATGAACCCCTGCGGAGAGATCAACATCGACCATCTCGGGAACCGTTTGAGTTTGGGACTGCGCGGGTGGCGTGACGCAGAGGAGCACAATCCACAGTGCCGCAAGAACAAAGCGCAGAAACGAAGTTCGGGCGCTCGAGGAGAACAGAGATCTGGCGACAGAGTTGTGAGACACGACGATCTTCTGCTGCCGGGCCATCTTCGTTGGATGCACCGTACTTTAATGATGATTCCCGACGTGACTTGGGCTAACTGAGCTGCCTCAGGCGGGCAGGGGCTTGCCTTTCGTCTCCTCGCCAAAGGGCAAGAGCAGTAAACCGACGATGAAAGCCAGGGCCGTCAGAGCAACCGGTGTGCCCAGAGTTTGATAGTGATTCACGCCCGCGCCAACCAGGAAAGTGAAACCCGCCGCAGCGAAGCGTCCAAAATTTGTGGTGAAGGCGAACGCACTGGCGCGACATTCCGTCCCATATTGTTCCGGAAGCCAAAATGAATACACGATAAAGTTGGCGCCTCCCAAACCGAGCAGAAATGAACAGAAAATGAACCAGCCGATCGCGTGCATCTCCATGTAAAACACGTGGCCAAAGGCAAACCAGACCGAGAGCGACATGATTATGTAGAAAATGGCCAAGGTGAGACGCCGTCCGAGCCAGTCAGCCAGAAACGGGACAATCAGAGCGCCGATGACAGTGCCGATGCCCAGCAATGCCGTGGAATAAGATGCCAACCGAGCGACTTGCATCTCTGTGCGGCCGAAGCGTTCGGCGATGTAGGTCATCGCTGCCGGCGTATATACGGAACCAGCCCACAAACCGATAAGCGACACGATGAGATACATCGAATTCACGATGGTGCGTTTTCGGTATTGCGGCGAGAACAGCACGAAAAAAGAGCTTCGCATCGACAATCTTTCTCCCAATTGGTCGACTTTGTTTTCCCAGCGCGCCGGCTCGCGCACGTTCTTTCGTATCCAGGCGATGAAAATCGCCGGAATGCCGCCTACCACAAACATATAGCGCCAGCCAAAACGGCTGCCAATGAAATAATTAGCTGCGGCCGCCAGGAAGAATCCGATGTAGTAGCCCGTGTGCATCAGGGCGGCGCCCATGGTTCGGCGTTCCTCGGGCCAATCCTCGGAGACGAGCGCCGCTCCGATTCCCCACTCTCCGCCGATCCCGACCCCAGCCAGGAATCGAAAAACCGCCAGGCTCCAAAGACCGCTAGAGAAAGCGGCCAGAAGCGTGAAGAGCGAAAACGAGAGAATGCTGAACATCATCGTCCGAACACGGCCGAAGCGGTCCGCGATCGGTCCCCAAATCATCCCTGTTCCCCATCCCACCATGAAAAGAGCGAAGAGCAAGCTGCCGTAGAGGCCTACATTGGCGGTGGTAGCTTCAATTCCTGACCTTGGCAACAACTCGCGCAGGGCGGGCACCAGGACAAGCGAGTAGATAAATGAATCCATGCCGTCCATGGTCCAACCGCCCCAGGCAGCCCAAAAGCTGCGGATCTGGTTACCATTCAGACGGGTTTTTATGCGCGGCAATTCTACCGAAGCCGTCGTCACCGGAGCGCCTCTTTCGACCGCGGAACGCGCCATTATATATTAGGCTCGCTGATTCAACTTTTCGAAGCGGCTGATTGGTGTGAGCTGCACAGCCTGCGCGGCGGGCCGAGGCGAAATCCGGAGGATGACCATGCCGTCTGAACGGCCGATTCTCTTAACTGGCGCTGCTAGCGGGATCGGGCGGGCGTCGGCGCAAGCGTTAGCGGCCAAGGGGCATCCCCTGGCTCTAATTGACGTCAATCCGGGGATGCTCCATGAGGTCGTCGGAATATGCCAAAAGAGTTCCGCGCGGACGCGAGGCTTCACGTGCGACGTAACCGACCAGGCGGCTGTGACGCGTACATGGCAGCAAATTCGCCGCGAATTTGGAGGTGCCGGCATTCTCATCAATTGCGCGGGCATCGGCCAGTTCGCACCGTTTCTGGAGACCGAACCGGCCGAATGGCTGCGGATGTTCAATGTGAATGTCATGGGCGCCGTCCATATGACGCGCGCAGTGCTACCAGACATGCTGGCAGCTGGTGAAGGCTTGATCGTCAACGTCAGCTCGCGCATGGCGCTCGACCCGCATCCGAACACCACGGCCTATGCGGCGAGCAAAGGAGCGATACATGCTTTCTCTAAGGCGCTGGCAATGGAAGTGAAAGATCGAGGAATCAAAGTAACCTTTCTCGCTCCCGGCGGCACAAAAACGAATATCGCCACGCCAAAACACGAAGGCTACCTCGAACCAAGCGCAATTGCGGATGCGATCGTCTACATAGTGGAGAACAAGGCAAAGAATGTGTGGGTGCGCGACCTGGTCGTCCTACCGCTCGGGTTTTGAGTCCGCGCGGCCTACGCAGCCAAGACAAATCTAGTCCCGAAAACCTTCAGTGCAAAAGGCCTGGGCGACGCAGCTTCACATGGAGCTCATGAATGGTGTACGGAATTCCGCGCGGCTCCGCGAGAGATTGCAGAGCAGCCCGCACGTCGCGATCGCATTGAGCCTTTTTCTCTGACGGAATCTTGACGAAATGCCCCTCGACGCGCACCCACCAGGACCAATGCCCTTCCAAGGTGTCGTAGTAAGTGGTAAAGGATTCTTCGACGGAAAGACGGGACGGTTCGAAGGCCTTTGAAAATAGCTCGTAAGCAGCTTCCCGGGTAATTTGTTTTCGCAGGCGCGCTGAATCCAAAAGAAGAGCCGGCCCCATATACTTCAAGAAAATGGCGCTGGTCTTTTGTATAAATTCGCGGCCGTTGTCGCGCCCGATAAAGAATAGGTCCATTTCCGCATTTGGCTTCAGCACGCGGGCAATCTCGGCAACTGAAGCGGCGAGATCCGTCACCCAGTGAAAGGCTAAGATGCTGTATAGATAGTCTACCGAGTCAGTTTCCAGCGGAATTCTTTCAAATGAGCCCTGCCGAATCTCGACGTTTTGCCGTTCGGCTGTTTTTTGAGCGGCTATCGTGCACATATTCTCGGCAGGATCGATACCAATGAGCCGAGCGTCAGCTGGCGCGACGCAGGCCAAAGCGTGGACGGCCCTCCCGGTGCCGCAGCCCATATCGACGATAACCTTGTAATCGTCACGCAGGCGAATCACAGAGAGCGCGCGTTCTGAAGCGCGGCCCCAGCACGAGAGGAAATTGGCGTCTTCGTCATATTCGCGGGCGAGCCGCGAATACGTTTCCACGATTGGGTTTACGGGGCTTATGGGACTCAGGCCTGTGGACATGGTTGGACCGCCTGGCTTTTTAGCGCGAGATTGCAAAGACCGCGCACGACCGCAAAGTTGCCGGGATCGGCATCGGCCAAATCGACCTGAAGACCGGTTTTGCTCTCGATATGCATGATCAAATCGAGAAAGCCGAAGGAATCAAGAATTCCCGTCCCCAGAAGCTCCGTGTCGCCCGCGATTTCAACGTGATTCGAAGTGCGTTTGTTGGCTCGGATCCAATCGATAACCAGCTGCTGCAGTTGTTCTTGGCTCATCAATCTTATTCCTATCGGGCTTATTCCTATCGGGCTTATTCCTATCGGGCCTATTCCTATCGGGATTATTTGCTGCCAAACGACTTAAGACCAAGCGACAAATCTAGCGGGGCGGGGCCATGTTTCTCTGTTCGGCGCCTATATCTTCGCGCACATCTTCCTCTTGCCGGAGACAGGAGAGCACCAGTTCCACGCGGTTGGAAACCCCCAGTTTGTCAAAGACGCGGAAGAGATAATTCTTAACGGTGTGCTCGGTTAGTCCGAGCTGCTGACCGATTTCTCGATTGGAGAGGCCTTCGACCGCCAGGCGAACTACTTCGGCCTCTCGCTTGGTCATGCGGCCCTCTACGTTCGAATCCATTTTGCGCTGCTTGGAGGATTTGGCGAACGCATTGAGCACGTACCTGAGCTCGTCATTGCTGGCCCAGATCTGACCTTGCGAAACCGCCTCGACAGACTTGCATAGCAAATCGAAAGGACTGTTCCGGCAAAATACGCCGTCGGCGCCAAACCGGAATGCTTCAATAACCAGGTCAGGCTCGGGAGCTTCGAGCGCTACGAGTGTCCGCGTATCGGAATTAATTCGGCGTATTTCAGGCAACAGGCGGATGCCCGTGAGGGGTCCATCCTGCAGATTGCCGCTTACGACTGCGACATGAGGGCGAGTCTCCTCGATACCGATGAGGATCTCGGCGGTTGTCGAAGCAGAAGCGACCACCTGAAACCGGGTGCGCACCACATAGAAGGCCTTCCTAAGAAGGTCACAGTACATCTTGTTGGGTTCCGAAATAAGGATGGTGGTTTGACTTCTTTTGCCCGCTTGCGGCACGGTTATCTGGGTTCGTCTCTCTGAATCGGGTATCAAAGATTGGTTTCGCTTGTTCAGCTCGGGAATGAATATAGCCGTCTGATTTCGCATATTAGCTCGGGCAGGGTCTATTGTAGGGAGAAGGGGGGTTCGCACAATAACGTGTTCACCTGAGCAATCTGGGGGGATTATGCTTTAAGGCCTTGGCGGTAAACCCCAAGAGGCCATCGCTTTAGAATACCTCTGCTTCCTGGGCCGTGAATTAAGTACCCCTGCCTGCCAGGCCGTGACTTGAAGATAGCTTTGTTTGCTGGGCATCTGCTTCCTTCTGCTTCCTAGCGGGCGCCGATTTCCGTTACGGACGAATAGAAATCATTTCCCGATGCGCGGTGCCACAGCCCGGTTCATGTGGCGAACTCCCTTAGATGGTCGCGGGGAATCCCTGATGAAGCGTCGGGCGATAGAGACTTAACTACCTCCAAATTCAGAGAAGAGCGTCCCAGTCCCGAAGGATTTTTAAAACCCGTAGATCGGGGTCGTTCGTCGCATTCCACTATCGTCATCTTTACACATTTGGGCGCTCGCGTAGAGTTGCGGTTGTGCGTACCTTCCGCGGCCACGCTGGAACTGCGGTCCGAAGCAAAACGCCGGCATGAAAGAAACGGTAACAGAGCGAAGAAATTGCAAGCGGTTTCGTCTGCGCCTTGCCGTGGTCTTCTCCTGGCGCGATGAGGACGGGATCTTGCAGAGCAGTGACGGCTGCAGCTGCAACATAAGCAGCCGGGGCATCTACGTGCGAACAAAATGCGCGCCGCGCCGAGGGAATTCGGTGGAGATGAACGTATTTCTTCCTCAACCTGCATTCGATATTCGTACGGTCGAGATTCACGCGAAGGGTCAAGTTACACGAGTCGACCAGGGGGCGCGAGCTCAGCTCTGCGGATTTGCGGCGATGAACTGGACGGTTCTTATTCGCGAGCCCCTGGAGCGGGTGCTTGAGCAGAAAGATGGCGCGGTGCAGAGTTCGACGACGCACTGAGAGTCCGAGACATCGGGCTACATCGTTCTTGAGTGTTCTAGAGGGCGGTAACGAAACAGAGCTCGCTTCGGGGGCGAGTGCACGTGAGAAGGGCTTCATACCCGCCCATAAAGCACGGAATCTTTGGTCTTCAGGTGCCGGATGTAGGGGAAAGGAAAATTTGGGGGTCAAAGGGCGGTAGCTTGTCCATGGATCTCAACATTGTACGTTCTGAACACGGTTGCGAAGCGATAGGGCCAGACTCTCATCTCCCCTGGTTCGCCGTCCGGGTGAAATCAAACTATGAAAAGCCCGTATCGGCCATTCTCCGGGGAAAAGGCTTCGAGGAGTTTTTACCAACATATCGCTCCAAGCGGCAATGGTCAGATCGGATCAAGGTGCTCGATCTTCCTCTCTTTCCCGGCTATTTGTTCTGCCGGATAGATCTGAGCAGGCGACTGCCGCTCTTGACGACACCAGGCGTTCTCTACCTGGTGGGAAAAGGAAGAATTCCGGAACCGGTGGACGACACAGAAATGATGGCTATTCAATCCGTCGTGCGCTCCGGTCTTCCTGCTCTGCCGTGGCCTTCCGTCGTTGTCGGGCAGAAGGTTCGCCTGGAGCGGGGGCCGCTACGCGGGATTGAAGGCGTGGTCGCCAAAATCGCCGATCAAAATCGAATTTACGTAAATGCGACGCTCCTGCAAAGATCCGTTTCAGTGCAAGTGGATTCTGATTGGGTAAGCACCTTGGACGGCCCCAACTCCGTCCTCGCAGCTTGAACGTTCGGTTTATCTCCAGGGTTGTTGCCACTCGACTACACCGGCCGATCCGGTTCGAAGAGCCGGAGCCGACAAATTGATGGTGAGGAAAATGCAAAACGCAAAATCAGTGTGCATGATGGTTCTTTTCGTTCTTCTGCTGGCCACCGTCCATTTGGGCGCTCAGCAGAGAGTTACGCCGGTGCAGCCCGCTCCAGCTGGGCAACTCCCTGCTGTTTCACAAACTGCTCCGGCGACGGGACAGAACACCGCTCCAGCCACGGACCAGAACACGGCTCCAGCACCCGCGCCCTCAACCTATCTCCTGGGGCCGGACGATCTGATCGTGATCCAGGGTCTCGAAATGGAAGAAATCGTGAACAAGCCCTATCGGATTGATCCTGAGGGGTACATCAGTGTGCCCATGCTCGGCAGGATCAAAGCGGGTGGTATGACTGTCGGCGATTTTGAGACCCAACTGAATCAAACCGCCTCCAAATATGTTCGCAATCCCCAGCTCGTGGCGAGCGTGACGGAATTCCACAGCCAACCCATTTCTGTCGTGGGGGCCGTGAATCTGCCGGGCGCGCAACAGCTGCAAGGCAAGAAAACGCTGATGCAAGTGATCTCGATGGTGGGCGGATTCCGCGCTGATGCTGGAAACAGGCTCAACATTGCGCGCGAATTACAATGGGGCGTTATTCCGCTACCGAACGCCACAACCGATCCTTCCGGTAAGTACAGCATTGTCGAAATCAGCATTTCGGAGTTACTGCAGGGGAGGCATCCTCAGCTCAATATCCTGATCATGCCCAATGACGTCATCACCGTTCACGTTGCCGAAACTGTTTACGTCGTGGGCGATGTACATAAACCGGGAGGATTTGTGCTGGGCGAGCACAAAAACATGACCGTACTGCAGGCCGTGGCAATGGCTGAGGGCATCTACGGAACCTCCGATTCCAAGCATTCCCGCATCATCCATCATGCTGCAGACGGCAGCGTGCGTAGCGAGACCCCAGTGAACGTGAAGATGATTCTGGCCGGTAAGTCCGAAGACTTGCCGCTCGATGGAGGCGACATCCTGTTTGTGCCCGGCAGCCTGAGCAAGAAGGTCGGACTCAAGACAGCAGAGGCCGCCATCCAAACAGCGAGCGGACTGGCAATCTGGCGTTTCTAGCAGGAATCAATTCCAAAATCGGGCTACAAAAATCCAAAGGATATAGGACGTGAGCGATGAATTCATCCGATGCGAATGACAGCCCATCAAAGGCTGTGCCGTTACTGCCCGTCGGAGGCCAACTTGTGCCTTCGAGTTATACGCCAGCAAAGTGGGTTCCGGCCGAGGTCATAGACGACAATCCGAGCTTCAGCCTGCTGGACTACTGGGAAGGGATCCGGCGGTACAAGCTCATGATTCTGGCATTTGTCGCCATGGGAGCCATAGGCGGTCTCATTCTGAGTTTTCTCCAGACGCCCATGTACCGCGCTCACACGAGCCTCGAGGTCGAGGATCTGAACGAAAACTTTCAGAACCTAAAGGACACAGACCCCACGGCACAGATTCCGTCCGCGGAATCCTATTTCCAGACACAGGTCAAGATTCTGCAGAGCCGCGAGATGATTGAGCTGGTCATCGACAAGCTCAATCTGATGCAGAGCATGGCTCCGCATAAGCATTTCTGGTCCGGATGGATTCATCACAACGCAGAGCCGAACCCTGCTCTTCAGCGAGAGCAAGTGGTGGATGGCATTCAGAAGAACCTGACCGTGCAGGCGTGGGGAGAGTCGCGAACGGCGGAAATTTTCTACCAGTCCCCTGATCCCAAGCTTGCTTCGGATGTAGCAAACACGCTCGTGCAGACGTTCATCGACGAGAGCCGCGAGATCCGCTGGAACTCCACGCAGAATACAGCCGAGTGGCTGACTGGCCATTTGAAAGAGCTGCAGAAGAGCCTGGACAGTTCCCAAGCCAAGCTCCAAGACTTCGCGCGGTCCACGGGTATCATGCTCAGCTCCGATAAGCAGGATGTGGCTGGACATAACATCTCCGAAGATAAGCTGAAGCAAATCCAGGATGAGCTTTCCCGCGCACAGGGGGATCGAACCCAAAAGCAAGCGGACTACGAGACGATCAAAAATATGCCCGTCGAATCGCTCTCGCCGACCCTGAATAATCCGACACTGCAAAACTATCTCGTAAAAATGGGGGACCTGAAGAGCCAACTCGCCAATCTTTCCGCCACCTATACCCCGGAACACTACAAAGTGCTTCAGGTGCAGGCGCAAATCGCAGATTTGCAGAAATCGATCGACGCCGAGCGCGCCGGCATCCTCCGGCATACCCAGGAAGATTATCAATCTGCAAAGAGACGGGAAGACATGCTGACCACAGCCTACACGGAGCAGGCCAGGACCGTGTCCGACATGGCGGGTAAAACGATTCAGTACCAAAACCTCCAGCACGACGTCGATACCAACCGCGAGCTTTACGACGCGCTTCTTCTAAGAATCAAACAAGCTGGCTTGGCCGCTGCTATGCGCTCGAGCAACGTGGTGGTGGTCGATCAAGCAAAACCGCCGGTGCTCCCGTTCCGTCCCAATTTCCCGATGAACACGGCGTTAGGCCTGGTGACGGGCCTGTTTGTCGGCGTGGGATTTGTGCTCATGCGCGACCGGTTCAACCGGAATATCGAATCTCCCGGCCTTTCACCGGCATATCTGAGGCTTCCTGAACTAGGTGTCATTCCGGCGGCGAGGTTAGCTTCGCGCCGCATCGCATGGCTCCCGGCATCGACTAGGGTGCCGCTCCAGCTCAAAGGCGCCGACGCCGCATCCAGGGAACATGCCAATTTGGCGGAGGCCTATCGCGCGACGCTGACCTCGATTCTTCTGCCCACGTTGCATGGACAAGGCCCGCGGGTTCTTGTTCTCACCAGCCCCGAGGCCGGGGCGGGCAAGACAA
>Ga0207139_1098_pt1 | contig 18512 bp, 25 predicted proteins | sample Alteio_BWMinHeat_7_FD_153585 | JGI IMG/M metagenome (GOLD analysis project Ga0207139, IMG submission 153585) | Enriched cells from forest soil in Barre Woods Harvard Forest LTER site, Petersham, Massachusetts, United States -... | ecosystem: Environmental > Terrestrial > Soil > Temperate forest >... | reverse complement strand
AACACCCACCAGATGGTGCAAGCCTCCGCCCAGAGGCAGACTACTCGGATTGTTGACGTAAAATCGCCTTAACACTCATCGACCGGGGTTCTGAGCTGCTGCTAGTGTGGTGTTAGCACCTACCTCCCCAATCAATGTTGGACCTCAGTCGCTATCGGAGGAGATTCAATGGATTCCGGATTTCGGCAACTTGATGCTCGAGAAAGAGGGCTGCTGGAGAAGCTGCTCGAAGCCGAGTTCCCAGGTCGCGACGAGTTGCGTACCCAACTGGATTCGCTGACCGCCAAACAGATTGAGGAAGACGGAACGCTGAGCCTGCGGTGCGATTCAGGGTCTCCGTCGCCCGGCAAATATGCGGTCGCAATGGAGGGCATGTGTAAGGACGCAGACGGTGGGGACATGAGCGTCATGCTTCACCTTAACCACCAGGGGTTTATGAGCATGCTCGAGATTATCAAGTACGGTCCGTCCCCGATCATCAGTCCGCCGTCCGCTCGTGACTTGGTTCTGCTTTTGCCGGAGGACCGGGGACGGAAGCCGGGGGAGAAGAGGTAGGCTGAAGATGACGAAGGTGCTCGGGCAACTGGCGATAAATCGCCATAACACTCATTGACCGGCTCATGAGTGTTATCGGCGGTGAACTGGATGCGCGATCAAGCCAAAAGATGAGGGGCTAGCTTGGTCACTCCTCGTCGGGGTCTACAGCTTCTCCGACGATGTTGTAGTAGACCGCCTTCGGCGGCTTCGGTTTTGCTGATTTAGCCATCTCCGATGATCGCAGCGCCAGTTGCGGAGTCGATAGCACAGGCGGCACAGGCGCCTTCGCTTGGGTTGCGATATCCGCCGCCTCGGTTGGTGGCGAAGCGGCAGGAGGTGCAACGACCGGAGCCGGTGATGCCTGAACCGGTGTAAGGCGCACGGTTCTCGGTCGAACAAGCCGAGGCTTCTGTGACAAGGAATTCAGAAGAACTGCCACTATCCCAGCGAAGCAAAGCTCCAGAACCGAGATGAACAGTGCCTGGACGTTGACGTCGCCTTTGCCAAGGTACAGGGGCGACTGAGGGTCTCCGCCCATCACCCTCGCCATGGCGGGTAGAGCGAGGTTGTTGGTGATCGAGACCAGGCATCCCCAGACCGCTTCGCCTAAGACGACGGCTATCACGATCCGGCTGATCCATTTCCTCGAATCCGCTTGGGACGATTCCGGAGCGGACCTGTTCAGAATCTCATCCACCGGCTTGAGTTCCATCGTCGATTGTGACACATCCGAGAACGATGGGGAAGAAGGGTGTGATCGCGACTAGCGCTATCCCGTCGTCTCGGACGGACAAATTTCACAGTCTGACGCAACCAGTGCGGCGCGTGTGGCGCGCCGGTAATTCTCAGTTGGTGTAATCGCCTCTTTGTGTCCGGCCTTCAGAAGTGGTAACCATGAATTTCCGCTTTGGGGCCGTCCTGAGGGACACCCCCTTCAGAAGACTTTGGTGTTTTGCTCCGTTTGAACGCGACCACTACGATTGTCACACGCCCTGCCCCGGAGATAAGACATGCTTCTACTGACTGCCATTGGCACCCTCCTTTCACTGTTCACTTTCATCAGGAACAGGGTCAGAGACCATCTCCAACAAAACAATACAGAGTCGTCCGGTGGTCCGTTACCGTAAAAGGGCACGACCAATTTGGCAATTGGACCTAATTCGCAAGGATAGTCCGTTCATGTTGAGGGGGCACATCATGGCCACATACGATACTAGCAACTGGCGCGAACTCTTTGACGTTGCGTTGTTTGAGCCGAACAGAGTCAAGTTGCGACAGCGCATCGAACAAGCGAGACACGCAATAAACAACCGAGTCGACGCTTTGATGAAAGACCAAAGCGAAAACGCGCGAACCACTTCGGAACGCATTGCGCTCCGCGACGCACTGACCACGCTTGCTGAGCTATACAGGATCGTCTATGCCCAGAAGCCGAGTGCAAGTGTTAGCGGCCAAGGTGGTAGAGCTTGCCGGGTTGTGGCGGAACTTTGATGACCCGCAGGAGCACAAGTCCAGCAAGTAGGACTACGTAGGAGGCAGGAAAGAGTTCCCTTGGCGATAAAACCATTACCGCAGCGCATACCAACCAAGCTCCCACCCGCGAAGCTTTATCTCGATGACATAAATGAGATCTTGCAGATTCTTACAGATTCGAGCGCGGGCTGTCAGGCGAGCTTCGTTGCAGGCAAGTCGAAATGCGACACGCTGGATGATTTAAAAGAACTTCGGGGGCGTACTACACATTTCGTGATGAACATCTCATCGCCGGGGAAGCATCAAGTGCTTGAACTCACAACATCCACGACTCAGATACACGTCTATGAGATGGGAGACCAGTTGGCGGCATGGTCGAAATATGTAAGGGTCGCAGCGATTTTTGAAAGGAGAAGGCTAAGGCTAAAATCTGCCATTCGCTCGGCAGGATCGTGGATACTTGCAGGTTTGTGGTTCCTAACAATTGCCGCTTGGACGTTCGGACTGCATGTCGCTAAACCTATTTTAATTCATGAATTACTTCACCTCGTGACAGGCGTTTTTCTGGCCGCTGCTGTCGTGTATTACTTCGTTAGTTCACACAGCATTGTTTACTTGCGTTATCCCCAGAGAGTTGGCGCCGGAAGATGGTTAGAAGATCACAAACCAGAAATTATTGTAGGTGTCATATGCGCTCTGATGGGAGTGATTGCGACCCGAATTGTAGAAAGGGCTTGGAAATGATGCTCCGCACTACTCAGGTGGCAAGAAAGCAGCCACCATCCAGGCGCTCAGCGATTACTTCCGCATAGCCGACTATCGTCCGGAAACCGCCCCAAACATCCATAGCTATCCCTGGTCCTCCCAGGCCGGATTATCAGCGCTGAAATGCGGGAAGTTGGTATAATTATCGCCTCCCCCCGAGATTACCCGGTCCTCCCAGGAAAGCTCAAATCTCTATCGCTTCGAAGCAGTCATGTCGGCAGTGCCGCAAAAGATCCGCACGGGTCTCGTAGAGTTACGCACGCATATCGGCTCGGTCTACGTGAGTCCGTCATTTTGGGAACGCATCTACTTGCTCTGGACGTTCCGCAATTTTCAGAGCCTGCCCAAGCAGGTGCTGAATCGCCACCAGCAGCAACTAATCGATAAATTATGCCGGACAGCAATCGTCAGTCGGAATGGGCCGATTGCCAGGACCTCCATTATCGGCGCGGTTGAAAACGTGTACCTGATGCCAGATCGCGAAACGGAAGCTGCAGCACCCACAAGCAAGCTAGTGGAGATGGGGACAACCAGCACGGACGTGGCCGCGTTACGAGCGGTGGGTTCCGAAGGGATTTCGATCCGGTCGAATCGTGCAGCGTATAACCGAATTGATGTCGGGCGGTTGCCCAGACAGAGTGTCAACGTCCAATACATTTCAGCGCCCAAACAGGATTCTGCAGAGCAAAGCGAAACCAAAGAAGCGAACCCGGCATCAATGGATTCGGGTGCAAGGAGAACGTGGAGTCGAAACAGGGTGGGATGGGCGCTTGTCGCCGCGTGCGGTGCGGCGCTGCTAGGGATTTTGTTTGATTTTCGAGAAGGTCGGCTTGCGCCGCCCATAACCGTTCCGCAGGTTGCAATCGAGGCTCACGAACCCGCTTCGGTGAAGATTCCTTCGGCCGCTGCCGCACAGTCAGAAAAGGTTCAGCAGTCCATGCCCGCGGAGCGCAGACAGCCGGCCACGATCATTGCCCTCAAACCGTCATCCCCGGCAGTTTCCTCCAGACAACATGAGAGCAGGCTCGGCAAGGCGGTGATCCTCCCCCAGCTAAATATTGCGACCATGAACTCAACTCCGCGGGAACGCCTGCAAGTTGCAGAAGCGCCCGTGAGCGGCTTTAGCTACCCGGTTGCACCGAATCCAACCCTGACCGGAGAAGTCAGCCTGAAAGCGGTGATCGGCACCGACGGAACTGTAACGGAAGTCGACGTCCTTAGCGGCAAACACGCGCTCGCAGGTGCCGCAGCGCGGGCGGTGCGGCATTGGCGATATCGTCCCCGCGAACTGAAGGGCCATGCGGTCGAGGCGGAGACAAACATAGTGATCAGCTTCGTCGGGGCGGATGCAGTCTCCATCAGTTTCCCGGCAGCGCACTAAGGTCTGTCTTGCCTGCAAACGAGAAGGGGTTAATTCAGCGCGCGGCTCCGGAAGCCTTTGCCTTCGAGGGTCTTCCCGCTGCCAATATTAAACCTTGATCTGCTTGGGGTAGGCCAAGATTCTTTAAGCTAAGTAGGCGTAGGGAAGGGGATCGTTTCTGTAGATTTGGTAGCCGCGATGGGTGAGCCGAACGATGCCCCGTACTTGCTCCTCTAGGTATCCCTGATTCCTCAACTAGCAACCACCAGGCGCGCGAAGGAGGAATCCACGGTCTGTTTGGACAGAGCCACAAACCGGCTAGGGTCTATTTCGTAAGACTTTGACAAAGTGAGCAGCAGCGCGTCCCGGATCGATTCCCGATGCATAAGTGTCTCGCTTCAAAGAGTGTGAGGCGATGTTAGGCGTTCGATCCGGCCCGGTGGAATGGCCCGTCGGTGCCAGGGCTGGGACACCTACGTTCAGTGTCCCGAAGTCAGCAGGAACTACGCGGGTGCTGAGCGGGTTCTGAGTGCGATTGTAGCGCCATGGTCAGGCGGCAGAGCGGTGTCTTACCTCAGGTTTAGGACGCTCCCGCACGATCACAAAAAACGGCTGGTAGGACCGCCGGAAACAGTCCGCGCAGCGCATCGGGCGCAATCCCAGCACGGGCAGAATGTATTTTTCGATGAGGTTGCGGGGACGTGAGCGGTATCCCTCAAAACTGCCGCAATCCCTACACTGGAACGGCTTGCGAATCATGGTTGGCACACCTCAGGCCGCATTGGCACGCTAAGGCAGCCGACGAGAAGATGGGGGCCACAAAACATAAGCGCCCCAGATCGGCTGAGGCGCATCCAAACAGCGCGTTTCCTTTAGCAGCTCTCCCCAGAGCAACTGCTTAGCGAAAGACTCTAGGGCGTTTCATTTCCACACGTCAACAGCCTACTCGAATAGGGTCGCACTAAACGAATGGTAGGGGCAATACCAGGAGGTCGCATAGTGCCATCACCCGTAAAGCAGGCTCCTAGATCACGACGCTGGAATTAAGCCGCTGTGCTATTGAGCGAATGCTCTCCAAAGTGACCAGACAAACGTACCCACGCATCCAGCGTCTTCTCTTGGGCGTCACTCAAGCCGATGACGACCTCCCGAGTTTCACCGCCCAGCCGCAAAGCCCAATGCAGTGCCATCGCATGCTGGAGTTGACGGGTTACAGCCTCAACATGGGACGTTGACCAACAAAAAGAGAGCCGGAAGGATGCGGCTTTGAGGCTCTCCCAAGCCATGGGAGGGATCGGTCCATTGGACCGGAAGGCTCCCAGCCTGCCGGGGTTCTCGATTCGGTTTCTAAGTTGGGTCGAATCGGCGATTCTGGCAGGGAAGTCGAGGGCGTATTACGGCAACGGCTGGCGCCTGCTCTCGACGACGAAAATCGGCGGCATGCGCCTGGATCATATAAGTAAGGATGATGTGGAAGGACTCAGTCTCAGTGGCTCAGCATCGAATGCCAACTGTGCACTTCGAACGTTACGCCGGATGCTGCACAAAGCGGAAGAATGGAATCTGATTGCCAGGGTTCCAAAGTTCAAGCTGGTGATGGAGCACGGGCGCAGGTTAAGACTGGATGATGATGCAGAACAGAAGCTGCTGGTCGCGGCAAGCACCTGCCATTGGACGACTGGCAACTTCGAGCTGCTGCGGGATGTCATCATCCTTGCGAGGGACACGGGAATGCGGAACCAGCGAGAGCTCTACCGCATTCGTATCGAGGACCTCGATTGGAACAACCGAGTGATCTTTGTGCCGGACAGCAAGACGGCTGATGGCAGAAGGATGATTCCCATGAGCGATCGCGTATGCGAGGTGCTGCGCACTCGAGCGGGTAAAAGAAGCGAAGGATGGCTGTTTCCATCTCAGCGATCGAAGTGCGGCCATTTGACGGATGTGGGGCGACATTTTCGCGAAGCGCGTGCGAAGGCATGTCTTCCGGAGGAACTGGTCTTGTATTGCTGTCGGCATGATTACGGTACACGGGTACTGACGAAGACCGGGAATCTGGCGGCGGTGATGAAGACGATGGGGCACAAGGATGTGCGAGCTGCGATGCAGTATCAACATCCGGAACTTGAACAGGTGCGTGCGGCTCTCAATCAAGGAAGAGAAGCAGCGCTGCCAATGGCTGGGTAGGAAAATCTGTGGCACGTTTTAGGACACAGACGAAAAAACACTAACCGGGTAGGTTGTTGAAAAGATGATGGGCGCAGAAGAAATCCGATCTCTTGTCGACTGACGGCCGATCAGCCATTCCTCCGGAAAACGACACTCCAAATCTGATTTCAGGGTGACACTGTGTGCGATGGGTGTGCGGAGATCCAGCCACGGGCGTGGGGACAGCACATTCCGATCACTCTCCTTTAGGACCGGCGCAAGAGCAAGCCGAGGGATACCCCGAGTCTTACAGAGGATTACGTTCACGTGAAGTATCACGATGGTTGAGGATTGCAGATTGCCCCAGCAGGTATCGGTTGCAGAGACATGGAGTGCACCGCTAGGAACTGTTAGAGTACGCCGATGAGTCAGCCAATAGTTGATATCGGCATCTTGACAATTCGCGATGATGAATTTCGGGCTGTACTGAGGGCCTTTGCGGACGATCACGGCATCTACAAGGGTCGGTACCGCGAATACACATTGAGAACAGCGGATGCCGGGCAGGGTGCTCGCTATCGCCTCGCCATCCTTCGCCAGATCGAGCAGGGTAACGGGGAGGCCCAAGAGGCCGCGCGTGACCTGATTGACGACCTACAGCCCTCGCTGCTCCTGGTGGTCGGCATCGCCGGCGGACTGCCGTCGGACGACATCACCCTCGGGGATGTCGTTCTCTCAACCCGAATCCTCGACTTCAGCGTCGAGGCGCGCAAATTCCAAGAGGATACGACATATAACGTCGGGGGCGGTCCGATCGCCAAATCGATCGCAGCTGGTATTGCGAACCTCGGTGCACGCGAGTCGGAGCTCGGTGAATGGTGGGCGGAGTTGCCGCATAAGCCAGCCGTCAAGTCTGCCCCAAGAAAATTGTACGGACCCAAGACTTGGCAGCGGGAATTGCGGGAAAAGCTGCAAGTGCATTACGGCGAGGAAGTCGCGGCGAGAACGCCCACGTTCACCGCAGGGCCCATCGCCTCCAGCGACCGGCTTGTGAAAGATCCCAGGGTGCTTTTTCCCTGGATTACGAGCGCCCGCGGCATTCTGGCGATCGAGATGGAGTCAGCAGGCGTTCACCGAGCTACTCGGGATAGAACTCCGATGCTATCGATTCGGGGCATAAGCGATATCGTCGGATTCAGGCGCCAAGATGCCTGGACCAAGTATGCGTGCGCCTCAGCTTCGGCCTTTACTCGCGGGTACCTTCGGACTCGGCCGGTCCCGCTGCGCGAACCGCTGAAACCGCAGGCCGACCCGGTTCCTGCACTACATCATGACGATTCCCGAGAAGGACGGGATTATCGGGCGGCCGGAGTGGAGGAGGGCTTTGCCAACCTCATTCCGTTAAGGCATTTTCCTGACATCTTGTACATTGCCCCAGCGCTGACCAAAACAGTAAAGCACTCTTGGTTCCTCCTTAGGCAAGGTGTCTCAGGTAAATCTGCGGTCTATGTCCCCGGAGCATGGACGCTACACGATGGCAATCTGTATAGCTTTGTCGATCCCGAGCGCTCGCGGCTGAAGAAGATCGTCGACCTTGGCGGCTTGGATCGATTCAACACTGAGGAGTGGGCGATCTCAGATGACGAGAACAAGCGCCGCCTGTTTGTGCACCTGTTGAATGCTGCGCTGCGCGAAGATCTCTGGGCGCAGGGCATTCGATATCACAAAGACCAGGACGTGTACGCCTTCATGGGTCGGCCGGACGAATCGCCTCGGCGTCTCAAGTATCCGAACGTCAAGGTCCGGAGCACCGCTACGGTGGTCTCGCATTATGAGCACAAAGCGAAGAGCGGAAAGCCCCATAAGTACCTGCGCCACGGCGCGTTCCAAGGCCGCTTTCGGTCCTTAGGTGGCCAATGGTATCTGGAGATCACCCCGACGTATCGGTTCACCCGAAATGGAATGGACTTGGACCGATTTCACGAGAATCGCCTCTCCGGAATCAAGCGCTTCGAGCGGAACCGCTCGGTGTTGAGTCAACTGCTGCTATGGCAAGCGGCTCTTCGGGCACCATGGACTCGGGCGGATCGGTCACGGCTGCTTGAGTTCGCCCCCCTCGTCTCGTTTCGATTCGCATCCGGTGTGGACGAGAGCTCTCTGACAGCGCTGGATGCGCCCTTACTAGTCCCTTCCGGAGACAAGGAGCTCGGGGGATGAAGCTGCAAATCATAGAAGAGCCCCAGCTCGCATTCCATCAGAATAAATTGCACATCGATATCCGCGCTGGACTCTCGACCTTTGGCACGTTCGACAAAGGCAGCACCGGGGTGCCTGTCCCGATTCGAATCGGAGTGATCGGGACAACGGCCACCGTAGACGGGATGCGCGATTGGCTGGAACACTGCAAGCACGGTGTCGCCTCGGACGAACAGAAGCTGAAAGCCCTCCGGCCGTCCTTTCCAGGCATGACACAGAGGTATTTGGAACCTCCCTAGAGTTGTCAGACGCGGCGACGCGCACAATCACGCGTCACGAACTCTTGGCGGCGCTCGCCAAGTCTGATCCACTACCGCATATTGTTGGCGCCTTTATGGACCACGCCCGCGACCTCGCAGGAAGGAGCGGGCTCCATGTACTGGTTGTAGCGCCACCGCCGGAGATCTTCGCATTAGGAGACACCCCGCGCGCCGCCCCGGTGGCCGACCCGCCGATCGATGAGCTGCAAGAGCCGGCTCCGGAACAGCAGGCATCGCCGCCCTCCAGTCTCAATTTTCACGATCTGTTCAAAGCACAGGCGATCGATCTCCAGCTGCCATGTCAGCTGTCGCGGCCCGATACGTATGGCTCAGTGTCCGCGGGGCGCATGCGCGGCAGACGCTTGCAGGATAAAGCGACGACCGCCTGGAATTTCCATACGGCGCTTTACTACAAGGCGGGCGGCGTGCCTTGGCGTCTTGCCCGACAGCCTGCGGTGCTTACCACATGTTATGTAGGTGTGAGCTTCTTCCGAAGTGTGGCTGGCGACAAGCTCATGACCAGCGTGGCCCAAGTTTTCGACGAGCGCGGTGAGGGATTGATTGTACAGGGCGGGAGCGCCAGTTACGACAAAGATGACCGCAGCCCCCATTTGTCCGAAGAGAACGCCCACGAGTTGCTCGCCAATGGTCTGGCAACCTATCGGCGCGAGCACAAGACCATGCCCGCGAGGCTCGTCATGCACAAGACCTCCTACTTCAATGCAAACGAAAAGGAGGGATTCAAGCGGGCGGCGGAGGACGAGAAGCTCGAGTTCCTCGATCTGGTGAGCGTGAGACGATCAGGGGCTCGCATCTTACGCGCAGGTGATTCGCTGATGGTTCGTGGCACCGCGATGCTGTTCGATGAGAAGTCCGGAATCGTATACCTGAAGGGTACAGTTCCATACTTCCAGGTCTACCCCGGCGCCTACATACCCCGAGCGCTAGAATTTGTCCGCGAGGATGGCGAAACCAGTGCCGCCGACCTCGCCCGTGAGCTCGTCGGCTTATCAAAGCTCAATTTCAACAATACTCAGTTCGATTCGGGTGACCCTATTACGGTGCGGGCTGCTCGCCGCGTAGGAGACATTTTGAAACAAGTCCCAAGTGGCAAGAGGGTAAATGCTCGCTTTCGTTATTTCACATGACGTGATAGCCCTTCGATCGTTGACTTCATCGGGGGTGCTGACTGCGCGACAGGTCACCAGATGGCATCTGGCTGACATTCCATTAGTCGTCGAGGCTCTAATGCACGCGCTACGCGAGCTCAAATGAAGCCTGCTGTGCGCAGGAGGTGTGCCGCACTCGCAATCTCTACACCGCACAACGTGCGTTCCCTTGCGGAATAAGCAAGAGAGTACTCTGCCCAATACGCAGGCTCAACGATGAACAAATCGAACCGTCAACCTACTGATTAAACGGTTGAGGGCCGCCAACTGCCGAGCTTGTTGAGGAAACCTAATGTTTATCAACGTTCTAGCGGGTTCTGCGGCAGTTTTTCAGTAGTCATGCAGTAGCAGCTTTAGCCGTGGTTGGTACCGCAGTTGGTACTCACTTCTTGAGTCCACCACCGTGCTGGAGATACTGCGACAGGTTGATGATCTTCACTTTGAGTTCGGGAACCAGGGGATCAGGTACCTTGCAACTCGACTGCGTGAGCATGAGGCACGCCTCGAGGTTTTCAATCGCGTTCGCCCGCACCATCCCATCCTACCTTTCCACGATGTCTTGAGCGATCGCCGACAAGAAGTTGTCAGCTGCCGCATCTGCCGTGGTCGCCTCGTAGATTCCACCGCCCATAAAGGACTTCGTAGTGCCTCCGGCGTAGGATGTCGTGTAGAAACAATCAAACGGATCTGTCTTCTGCGACTGCGGTATGCAATCGAGTGTCACCAGCAGGCTCACCTCCGGGTCTTTGCTATCCACAAGCGTGAACTGCTTGGGATGGCTGGCGATCTTGGACCGCAACGCGGTCATCACAGCCTTCGACGCAGGTGTGGTTTCGTTGGTAATGGTGGCGACCCTGACCTGTCCCCACAGTGTGGTCGTCAAGAAGAGAACGGCAACATATGTCCAAGGTTTCATCTGCTAGTCCCAGGGATCATCCGCACACTTGTAGTCCTTCTGCAGGGCAGCTCTGAGTATCATCGCGGCACTGATGTAATAGTCGTGATCTCCCCTATCGGGCTCGTCTTTCAGAAGGATGTTTAGCTGATCTCGCAAGTCGGCCTTCTCAGCTTTCGTGATTATGAGGTGGTTGACGTGATTTTGAGAGTTCGGTTTCATGTCGATCAGCGACATGAACACCATGGGTGCCGCGTCAAACAAGCCTTTCCGGACGTCGTCTAGTTCAGCGCGGATCTCCGGTAGCTTCGCCATCAGCGTCTGATAATCCACACCGGGCTTGGGTCCAGCCAGGAACTTCCCGCTCATGTCGATCAGCTTCTGATGCAAGTCAATCTGGCGTTGATTGAACGCAATTAGAGTTGGGATCAGATCGTCAAATGGATCATTCAGGTGCATGCTCTTGAGCATGGCGGTCTGAGAGCGCAACGCTAGCTGCGTGGACTTGCTGAAGTAGATGCCCGCTGAGAACTTCTCATTCGGAGTATGCGCCTCATTGAGTTCCTTCTCGCCATTCGTTTTCAAGTCCTCATCTTCGATGAGTTCCCGAACAAATTCCTTCACGAATTGCAGGTGAGGTGTCTCTTGCTTGTGTGTCGGTCCGCGCGCAGGTCTAGTCTGTCCTGCTGCAACGCCCGCCAAGAGCAGGAGGATTACGAACGCTATCTTGTTCACGGAATCTCCTCAGTGGGGGAAGGAGGCGGAACCGTAAACCATAGCTCCCAGCTCGCGGTAAGTAAAGTGAAAATGTGGTTGGGTGTCACCGCTCTGCTACTCGCGTCCATCGATATTGGGTTGCGCTCTGAGGCGCCAATCGCAAGGGTAATCACGAAAGTAAGGATTGAATTTTCTAGGTGTTATAGACGATTCGTACTACCATCAATACGGGTAAGCCCCCACTGATCCCCAAGGTTAGTCGATAGGGAGCGACAACACCCACATGGGTGACGGTAATACCCCGCCAGAGATCCAGCAACGGGTCAAGCCCGTCCTCGATAAGGTCGCCGTGGAAGGCCTAAGGGCATGGTTGAAAGCCATTGGCCTCCCTGCTCCAGCACTATCGAGAGCGGCGATTACCGACCACATCGTCACACTTATTGTCAAAAAGCAATTAGCAGAAGACGCGCTGGAGGCGGCGCTGATCGGCTTCGAAGAAGCAAGTGACATGCGAATCTACCTTTTTCGCATGGAGAGACACGAAGGCAAGACTGCCCAGAACGCCCTCGTCCATCGCCTTAAGCAGTTCGCGATCCCAATCGTGACGAAGCGAACATTTGCGGGAAAAAAGACGCAGGCGATGTCACCTGTTTACGCACACATCGAAGGTGACCTCCTTCGAGTTAAATGGGCAGAAGAACAGGAGTTGGTGAGAGTCAATCCACAGGGAACCGGACTTGAAAAATATCCCATCCAAAAACGAGCGGTTCTGATCGCTGATTTCTCAGCTGGAACAGCCGAGCTTCGCCTCAATCCCCCAGAGAACGTGCACTCGTACGAAGACGGAAGCGGTCGCCCAACCGCACAGGCGTATTATGGAGCATACCTTCAGAAGGCACGCGATGTTCTGGGCTGTAAAGTGGAAGCGTTTGAACTCCGAATAGTGATCAAGAGTCTGGTCGAGAATGAAGATCCGCGCATCGTTCGCATTCACATCGACGATCACACCACGCAAAAGAACTACAAGACCAAGACTAGCGGGCCGCGTGCGGACATAAGACACAACCCTGACTGGCAGCTCGCGTACAAAAAGTATGGCGAGACTTGGGCATGGGATGCACAGTCATTCTACTGGCTTCCAAAAGTGTCGAGCGGATTTCTGACACGCGAGGTCTTTACGCACATCGACGCCGAAGAAGGCTTCGTTAAAGTCAATGCCGATTGCAGCAACGACGAGGTAGAGTATGTTGTCTCAAAAGTTCGAGAGCATTAAGCGACAATATCCTCGCCTCGCGCCATTGCTCGATCGGTTGGTCGCATACATCCAGGCGCAAACGGAGGACGGGCAGGAGTACATAATACCGAAGCTCGCCGCTGTAGCTCTCCATCTAAATGACGGTGAAGCGTTCGTGCTGCTTGATCTCCTATCGGAAGCGGGCGTCCTTCGCCGTGTCTACAACGTCTACTGCCGTAAGGAAAATGCCCTCCTCGCAACTGTAGACAGTCCTGACGAGTTAGACGAAATACCCCCTCACTGTGATTTCTGCGACCGAGATCATGATCTTTCAGACTTGAAGGTCGAGATCGCATTCACTCCTACGACGGATGCACTGAGAGATCTCGCAGCGTAATGGCAAATACCGCCAAAGCTGAGCAATCACGGAAAAGCAATTCCGCTCTATCGCTCCAGCAACAAGCCCACCAGCAAGTCATGGATCTGCTTCGGCTGGCGGACAAATCCCCTAATCCTGACATTCGGGCGGCAGCCATAGACCTTGCAAAGCGAAGTAGCAAATACGAACAGAAGCAAGGTGCGCGCTTATCACTCACGACGTTCCTGTGGCTGAACGTTGGGCTTGGTGTCATCACGGGTTCGCTGTGTTGGTATGCACTACTCTATCTACCGCGTAATGCCACTGCGCTCTGCCGCATCTCGATCCTCATCTTCATCATCCTTTCTGGGATCTCTCTCTTTCTCTGTGGACTTCTCTCCCAGTCGAATCTCATGAAGCTATTTGGGCTAGCCAAGTCATACGTGATGGGGAAGCTGGGCCGCAAAGCTGCTGGTGACAAGGAAGACTCTTAATCTGGACACGGTCATTTGCTCTCTTGCCAGCGTCTCCACAGCGTCGTTCCACTGGCTTTCGCATCCGAAACTCGCGGCCTTCCGAATCGCGCACCGTCGCGCTTGGCTCTGGCCAGTCCTGCCTTGACGCGCTCTGAGCCGCCAATGTTCTCGTGCTTGGCGATAGGTCGCCATAATGGATATCACGTAGTCTTTGAACACACCCGTCGAGGCAAGGTACTGCTCGGTGAACGACCTCCACGCGCCATAAGCGTCGAGACGTTGCAGGTGATGGAGTGTCGGCTGCATGCCTTCGCGTGAGAACCGATCCAATGCCCAGAAACAGTACCAGATCGAACTCTCTTCGCGATGCCAGTTCGAACATGAGCTTGAACTGCGGTCTGTCCTTCTCGCTCTTTGTTCCTTTGACCACGTCGCTGAACTCAAAGCTCAAAGCAGATGGTCCAACACATCTTCGCAGCGAACTCCCACAACTGCTCAGCTTGGTTCTCTGTGTCCTGCTTCCCCGTCGAGGCCCGTGTGTAGATGGCGACTCTCATGTGTTTCAAAATCCTCCCCTCAGCGCCTCCAGTGGAATCAATGGTCTGGAGGCTCGATTTCCAGCCATTTCATCATTTAATGTTCTGAAACGAAGGGTGCAAACACTGAGCGATCGGTGTTCAGCTGACTGACTGTCGGTCAGACGTTAGATAAGGGGTTAGGAGTGCTCTGACAAACCAAATTGTGTGCCAGATGTGGGCGGAAACTCAGGCCGTGTCAGGCTCTGATCATGACCGTTGGTTTACAAACCCAACGATCTTTTTGCCTTCCGCCCAAGGGATCGGCCGCGGCGCGGCCGATCCCCTTCGACGCTCTGGTGATCACGATGGACTTGCGGATGACAAGCCCCCCAATTGCTTCTCGAATCTTGCCCGGCGACGATAAAGGGCTGGTGGAGCTTCTTCGTTCATGCGACTTGTTCTTTGGAAGGTGCACGCTCTGTGTTGGCTTGCATTGCCTTCACGAGGTCGGCGGCGGACGCTCCTTCGAGTGACAGTCCGTAACCGACTTCTCGAACAATGCGCTCCTTCAACGGGTGAATGAAGTGCACGCGCGTGTTGCGGCGAGTCACTTCCGGTACCTTGAGGTACAGAGCAGCGAGTTCCCGCGCTCGGCTGAGCGCCTTGCCGTTCGCCACAACTTCGGCAACCACACCCCATTCGTGCGCGGTACGCGCTCTTAGCGGCTGTGGATTCAGTAGGAACGCCTCCGCCCGACCCACACCGGCGCGATAACTCCATGTGGTAAAAATGCCGTCACCCGGAACAATGCCTCCAGCGAAGTGCGGCAGATCGTGGAAGGTCGCAGCTTCGCCAGCCACGATCACATTCGCAAGCAGCGCATATTCGGAATGCACATGGGCGCGTCCCTCGATGGCCGCGATCACCGGTACCCGTATGTTGGCCAGGTTTTCCAGAATCTGAGTGCCTTCGTCGTGAACCTGGCTCCAAACGCCAGGATCGGCGACGTTGCCGAAGGATGAAAAATCGATGGCAGGAATAAAGTCCCCGCCTGCTCCCGTCAGGATTACGATCTTGTTCGCTCGATCTTGCGCAATCCGGTAAAAGGCCTCCACAAATTCTGTATGGTCTTGCGATGTGAAAGTGAAGGGTCCGCCCTTGCTGTGAAATTCAGCTATCAGCACACCAGTGGCGTCTCGCGTGAGCTTCAGACTGCGATAGGCATCGAAGTAGTTAGCCTTAACTGTGTTCATAGTGTTTTCCTCTCTGTCTCGTCCCGTCGGATCGAATTAGACTCGCAAATTTAGTGCTGGCCACTCACCCGGTTAACATCCGCAACTGCCTGAGAGTGTTCGAAGACTCCGGACGAATTGTGTAATCTAGGTTCACATCGGCTGCCCGGATGATCCCTTGCTTGTCGACCACGTAGCGTGCAGGTATCGGCAATCGGTACCCCGCCTCATCGTGGAACCTGTCCAGTGCATTACCGAACGACTTGTAAAGATCGCGCAAGTAATCCGGCAGCGTAAAGACTGAATACTCGGACTTCGGAATTGATTCCGTGTAGAGCCTCCAGCTCCATGTTGCAATAAGGTCACCAGTGTCCCCGGAAAGAAGCTGACCTCCAATGGCCCTTCGCGCAGAAGATCTTTCGAGACCACCTGCACGTGATCCTGATTGAATAAGGCGAAGCTCGGAGCACGGTCACCGATCTTGAGCGCTTGCTGTTCAAGTCCTGATGCCTTGAGATCGGCTGTCGCTCGATGCATCTTTTTGATTGCCTCATGCTGAGCGTTGTGCGGTGGAGCTCCAGATTCGAATGTTTTCTTAAAATCATCTAAACGCGATTGAAGACTTGCCATTCATGTTTTCAGTCCTTTCCACATTTCTCGGATTAGGACATAGAGCACGTTGCAGCAACACTCAGATTTGCGCCACGCCACCATCGACGTAAAGCTCTGTACCCGAGACATAGCTGGCCTCATCGGAAGCGAGGAATGAAACCGCTTTGGCAATCTCGTCGGAGTCCCCCAATCTTCCGAGTGGGACATTGTTCTCCATCTCCTTTTTCATCTTCAGGAGCGCCTCGCCCTGCTGAAGGTCTTCCAGAATCGGAGTGTCGATGTGACCCGGGCTCAGCACATTCACTCGGATGCGGCGGTCGCGCAAGTCATTTGTCCAAGTCCGCGCAAAGGAACGTACCGCGGCCTTGGTGGCGCTATACACGCTCATCGCGGGAAAGCCCTTGATATCGGCAATGGATCCATTAAGGATGATGGAGCCTCCGTCCTTCATCAGCGGAAGACCCTTTTGCACGGAAAAGAAGAGGCCTTTCACGTTGGCGTCGAAGTGGAGGTCGAAAAACTTCTCGTCGACCGTCCCAAACGGGGCCAACTTCGCGAGGCCGGCGTTCGCAAAAATGATGTCGATCTGTCGATTGTGTTTTTTTATCGTGTCGTATAGACGATCAAGGTCAGAAAGCTTGGCTACGTCGCCCTGTACCGCCGTCACGTTCTTTCCAATCTCGGCAGCTGCAGCATCCAGCGCGTCTCTACCGCGGCCAGTAATGAACACGTGATCCATCCCTTCTTGCACGAAGCGCTTCGCGGTAGCCAGGCCCATTCCCGCCGAGCCTCCGGTGACAACCGCGATCTTTCCCTTAAACTTCTTTGACATAGCCAAGTCCTTTCGTGAGCAATCAACCTAGCGCGAACACGCATGATTGTTTGCAACTGATATTCCAAGTCGATGTCATCGGACGCCTTGTTCTCAGGTATGACGACCGGACTTAAAATCAAGCGAATACAGTCAAGATCGTGAGGGATGGAAGATCGAGAGACTTCCGATAACAGGATTGGACACGTCGAAGTATCGCCGTGACGCCATATCGACATTTGGCGTAGCACATAAAATTGCATATGGCACGATTTGGTTTCAGAAGGTGTTTAAGGCAGGAACAGCTAACTTTTGTGCGAGCCCGTGCAAGCGCGCCGGGCAAGGCACCGAACGGGACTCATACCGCCAGTTCCGGTCCCTCGTTGACCTCATCGATGAGTTGCTGAAACCGCGGTCGGTATATCCCGAGCCTCTTCATCTTGGAGACCAATGTTGTACGCTTAAGCCCCAGCCGGGCAGCTGCTCCTCGGGGCCCTCCTATCATTCCTCCGGCAGCCCGCAAAGTCTGCAAAATCAGAGTTGCTTCGTGATCACGCAGTGTTCCTTGTGGGGCAATTGGGGGTGTTGTATTCGTCTGTGGTGAAGGCAGAGGATTCGGAAGCACGCCATCGTCTGATCGGATTACGGCCCGTTCAATGAGGTTTTGGAGCTCGCGTACATTGCCCGGCCAAGGATATGCAATGAATGCATCCATCGTTGTCTCCGGTATTTGTTCAATGTGCTTCCCCATCCGCCGGGCGAATACCTCGGCGAAATGAACTGCCAACTGGCGTATGTCCTCCCGGCGCTCCCGCAAAGGCGGAACCACGACAGGAAATACGTTCAGCCGATAGTAAAGATCACTGCGAAATTCCTTACGTGCAACCATCTGCGCCAGATCGCGATGGGTAGCGGCAACCAGACGCAAGTTGATGTGATGCGTGCGGCCGCTGCCAACGCGTTCGAACTCTTGTTCCTGCAAAACGCGCAAAAGTTTCGGCTGTAGGCCCAGCGGCAAGTCCCCAATTTCGTCAAGAAAAAGAGTGCCGGTATCAGCCATTTCGAAGCGGCCAATTTTTTGTGCCACGGCCCCGGTAAAGGCACCCTTCTCGTGCCCAAACAACTCACTCTCCAAGAGATCGAACGGTATGGCAGCGCAGTTAAGCTTCACGAAGGGGCGTCCGCAGCGCGCGCTCAGATTGTGAATGGCACGGGCGATCAATTCCTTCCCCGTCCCGGTTTCTCCCAGAACCAGCACCGTGGAATCAGTTGGCGCCACACGTTGCACTTCCGCGAGAGCTGATTCAAGAGCGGGGCTGTTGCCGACAATGTGATCAAATTGACGGTCTCTGTCTTCGCGTTCGTCAGAGCGTAGTCTCTCAAAGGCGCCCATAACTACCTCCTACCAAAGACCGTGCAATCGACTTAATCAATCCTCAGCTTCCAAGGCCACTCGAACGCTTTCAAGTAGAATTGCGCCATCAAAAGGCTTGACCATAAATTTCACTGCACCGCCTCGCATTGCCTGCAATCGCATGTCTTCTTCCCCGTGTGCAGTAATAAAAATGGTTGGAATCGGGCAGTGATCAGCATTCAACTTAGCCTGAAGGTCCAGGCCAGACATCCCCAGCATGCGGATATCGCTGATCAGACACCCAGTTTCGTGTTGCCGGCCAGAGCTTAGGAAATCC
>Ga0207139_1097_pt1 | contig 18651 bp, 23 predicted proteins | sample Alteio_BWMinHeat_7_FD_153585 | JGI IMG/M metagenome (GOLD analysis project Ga0207139, IMG submission 153585) | Enriched cells from forest soil in Barre Woods Harvard Forest LTER site, Petersham, Massachusetts, United States -... | ecosystem: Environmental > Terrestrial > Soil > Temperate forest >... | reverse complement strand
ATAAATGCACACCCACGCAGGCTGGATATAGATTGGCGCTGGATAGCTTATGCTATTGAAAAAGGCGTATTGCTTTCTATAGACCCTGATGCACACAGTACTGCAGGTTATCACGATACGTATTATGGTGTAATGGTAGCTCAAAAAGGTGGACTCACCGCCAAACAAAACTTAAGCAGTTTTACACTTGCGGAGTTTGAACAATTCTTAGAAGGGTATAAAAAGAAAAGAAGTATATAGATCACCTCTCTAATTTTCACATTTCCTTTAACAACATTTTAGCCTTTGCTGCGTTTATTCCTAATCTTTTGTCAAAGTGTAACATATCCCTATGTTATTACGGTATACTTATAAACATTTGCAAACACTAACTAAAACAACCTAATGAAAAAGAAAGTCTCATTCCTGCTCTCAATTATTCTTCTTACTACAGTAAGCAGCTATGCACAGTTCCCTTACTCGTTCACTGCATCAAAACAATTATACACCCCGCTTACATCCGGCACAGAATTTTTTCCCGGGCGTATATGGACAGACGCAGACATTTTTATAACACCTGTACCCTTTAACTACAAACTGGATACATTATCATGCCATACTTTTTTCTCAGAAGGCGCTAACAGCATTGAGAATGATACCAATGCCACACTATCATCGGGCTTGCTTTTTTTCGAAGATGCACTTGAAGACAGGGGGCTTCTTACAGGCAGCGCACACTTATCTCCTGTACGCTATGCTGTAAGCGGCACTACGGGCAGCAGGATATTTAAAGTAGAAGTAGCTAATGCAGGATTCAATATTGAAAAAACAGGATTTGGCACTATGAAGGATTCTGTAAATGTGCAGGTATGGATATATGAGGGATCAAACATCTTAGAACTCAGATATGGTACTTCAAAAGTATCTCATGCCACTGATTATTTTGGAGGGAATACCGGGCCAAGTTTGCTCTACGCCAAGGATATAGATGTAAATGGAACCGGGGTAATGTTTGCTATAAACAGCGACCCTAATAATCCTGCTATAGATACTATACACATGTTGAACGGCACCCCGAACAAGGCAATTCACCCACTTGATTACTGGCCCACAGACAGCACCGTATATCGCTTTACCCCAAAGACAAATGCAGTAAAAGAAATAGATAAGATCGCAGCCAAAATATATCCCACATTATGCAGCGATCATGTTACAATAGAATTGCCGAATGATAATGCAACACAGTACCATGTTATTTCTATTACCGGCACGCAAACAAATATACAAGGCACCTTAAATAACAGGAGTACGAATATTGATGTGAGTGTGCTACCTGTGGGTATGTATATGATACAGTTGCTAAACGATACAGGAACAGGTGTTTACAAGTTCTCTAAAATATAAGTGATAAAAATGGTTCCCACAAATGTGGGAACCATTTAAATTATAATGCCATTTCTAATTGTGACAATTCATCACTTTGAAATGTTTGATCATCATTCAGTAGATTATCGTTATAAAATTTATCGATAATTATTTTAATAGTAAGCATACTTCTTGCGGATCTTACTTCCGGAGAGACTAGTTTATCAATTAGAAATCCAATCAATTTATCTTTTTCAGCCTTATACTGATCCAACATAAATTTTGAGTCATCTTTTAAATGCAGTTTCACCATGACATCAACCTTTTTGATGTCTTCCACCAAATCAATTAGTTTATATAACTGCCCTTTTTTCATGTATTCAAAATTAGTGATTTATCTCTAAAAAGCCTTTAGGATACTTATTTCCAGCTCTATTTAACCTTGTTTTATCAAATTTATCCATCCAATATAGTTTATCACTTAAGAAATAAGGAAACTTAGTATGGTTTTCGGGGTATACTATTACAATATAAGCATCCAACCCGTAATGAGTTATTGAAGCAGGATATTTTAAATTAGTAAGGTGTATTTCATTTTTCTCAATTATATTATAGTCTATAAAAGATACCAAATCAATATCATTAGGTTCATGTATACTCGTTACAAATGAGCCATCTATCCACTGTACAAAATCAATTTTCCCCAAAACATTTTTTAAATCCTGGCAATATCTTAAATATTGTTGGAAAAGTTTAGTTCTGGTATTAGTAGGAATATTTGCTACGAAGGTTTCTTCTAACTCATCAATCGATGCTTTAATAGCAGATGCTGGAGTCAATAGTCCTTTAGAGTTCAACCGTAACATTGGTATAATTTTACATTCTTTCTATTACTACCGCGCTGGCACCACCGCCACCATTACATATACCGGCAGCACCATATTTAGCATTGTTCTGGTTCAATACGCTCAACAATGTAACAATGATACGCGCACCACTGGCACCCAGCGGGTGACCTAATGCTACCGCACCACCGTTCACATTTACCTGTTCCGGCTTCAGGCTCATTTTTTGCATGTTCACAACACCTACCACACTGAATGCTTCGTTCAGTTCGAAGTAGTTGATATCTTCCATCTTCAATCCTGCTTTGGCCACCGCCTTAGGCACTGCAATAGAGGGTGTGGTAGTGAACCACTCAGGTGCCTGTTCAGCATCTGCATAGCCTTTTATTTTTGCTAATGGTTTTATACCCAGTGCTTCTGCTTTTTCTTTGCTCATCAGCACTACTGCCGCAGCGCCATCGTTCATGGTGCTCGCATTAGCTGCTGTTACGCTGCCGTCTTTTACAAAAGCCGATTTCAGTTCAGGTATTTTTTCAAATTTCACATTCCAGGGGTCTTCGTCCTTACCTATTATTTTAGGATCGCCTTTTTTCTGCGGCACTTCTACCGGCACTACTTCGTTCGTAAATTTTCCGGCATCCCATGCTGCCTGGCTGCGCTTATAGCTGGTCACCGCAAATTCATCCTGTTCTTCACGACTAATATTACATTCTTTAGCACACAGTTCGGCAGCATTGCCCATTGGGTAGTTATGGTACACATCTGTCAGGCCGTCTTTTGCAAGACCATCTATCATCATCACATTACCATACTTATTACCCCAGCGCATGTTCTCACTATAGAACGGTACATTGCTCATGCTTTCCATACCGCCGGCTACAACCACATCGTTATCGCCGAGCATAATGGATTGTGCGCCCTGCATAATGGCTTTCATACCACTGGCGCAAACTTTGTTTACAGTAGTGCAGGGCACATTATCCGGTACACCGGCAAAACGCGCAGCCTGCCGGGCAGGGGCTTGCCCCAGGTTGGCCTGCATCACACAGCCCATTAATACTTCATTTACTTCTGATGATGGTACGCCTGCTCTTTCTAAGGCTGCTTTGATGGCGATTGCACCCAGCCTGGTTGCGGAAAGATCTTTCAGAGCTCCGCCCCATGCGCCTATTGGTGTGCGCACGGCAGACACGATATATACTTCTTTCATTTAAAAATATTTTTAAAAACAGCCAAATGTAAGGATATTGGCTGAAATAGGGGACATATAGGTAGTGGTAAAATCTATGGTATTCATCATGTCAACGAATTGTCATTTAGAATAATAACCTGTTAAAAAATGCTGACATGTATTTGCAAAAATGCATGTATGACCTATCTTTGGCTTATTCCAACGTTATTTATTTTTATAAAATAAGGTAGAATGAGGAAGTTGATATTGTGTTTGCTTGTGTGCCTTACGGCCATATCTACATACAAGCCTGCGCGGGCAGGGGAGTCCATGCCTGCCATGCTTAGTGAGGCAGGTTTGAAAAAATATATTAATCACCTGTATACACATATAGATTTCAGCAACGCTGAATGTCTTTCTTTTGATGTATTTGACAAAGCGTATCGTGGTTATCTGAACCTGCTGAATGAAGGTAAACTAAGCGATGATAAACATATGCTTACTATTTGCGACTTTTCCTTATCATCTGTACAGAAACGTATGTGGATCATAGACCTTGATAAGAAAAAGGTGACTATGAATATATTAGTGGCACATGGGCAGGGCTCCGGAAAAGAATTTGCTACTTCTTTCTCTAACAAAAATTCTACGCATAAAAGCAGCCTCGGATTTTATGTTACAGGCGATACTTATGATGGCGACCATGGTGTGTCTTTAAAATTATACGGTATGGAACCGGGCTATAACAGCGCTGCGTTCGACAGGGGTATTGTAGTGCATGGTGCTGATTATGTAAGCGAACAATTTATCGAGAATAATGAGAACTGCCTGGGGCGCAGCTGGGGCTGCCCTGCCGTTCCTGCACATCTATCCAATACAGTTATCAATACTATTAAAGACGGCACTTGCCTGTTCATCTATTATCCCGAGAAAAAATATCTCGCTCATTCTTTGTGGATCAACAAAAGGGTAGAACATTTGCCCGGCACAGTTTCACCAAAACTTAAAATGCCGGAGATAAAAGAGATAACCATTGAATACGTCTCAGCAAATGGCACTGTTGATAGCGTGAAAACGATCCATCATTAAAACCCTAAATCCCTAAAGGGACTTTTCTCCATTCATAAATAAAAACTACTTTCCTTCTTTGGGAGGGCCAGGGAGGCTTCTACTTCATTGCTTTTATCAGGCGTTCATCACGGCCATAAATATCACGCAGGTAGCGCAGGTGCCGTCCATTCGTATCTTCAAAATTGGTGAGGTACACAATATGCACCGGTATCTTGTTCTTTAATATCTCCCAGCGGGTCTTGTGTGTACTGATTACAGAGTCCAGCCTGTCTTGCGTATATCTTTTCTTTTCAAGATCGCCTAATATATACAAGGCCATATCCTGCGGCCTTTGCAGGCGCACACAACCTGAGCTTAGAAAACGGTTGCGTTTGGTAAAATCATCGCGATGTGGCGTGTCGTGCATATAAATATCCCATGGATTCGGCAGGTTGAACTTCACATACCCCAGCGAATTATCATCACCCGGGTCTTGCTTGTATACATAGTTCTTATAGTTTTTCGGATTCACCTTTCCGGCATCTACATTGTTACCTTTATGGTCATATACTTTCAATCCCTTTTTAGCTAAATATTTTTTACCGCTTTTGGTAATGCCCGGCAATACATCCTTTTTCAATATGGTTGGTGGTACACCCCAGGGCGGATTGATAACAACATTAGCCATATTAGCACCTATAGATGGTGTTTGCCTTTCCAGTTTACCAACTACTGTATTCATATGCATTACATCCATGCCGTCTTTTCTAAAGAACAATTCCATAGCCGGCACATCTATTACTATATACAGGTTGCCCACTTCTTGTTGCATCCAGCGGGCACGCTCCATATTTATTTTCAGCTCGCCTAATATTTCATCAGGGCTGCGTGTCAGTCTTGCTATGGTAAAGCTATCTGGCTTGCCCGTTGCTTTTACATCCATATAATATTGGTAATTACTTACCATCTGCTTTATATTTTCAGCATTATTATCGGTAAGGCTTTTCAACCAGGGCAATTCAGTCTTAATGATATAGGATACAGAAAATTGTTGCGCACTATCCGGGGATGAATAATTTGAAATAGAGCCGGCTTCATCTATAGCCGCAATAAGTGTAGAATCACTTTTTAATTGGCTATAATGTTTAAAGTCACTGCGCATCATGGCATAGGTAGGTAGCTTGCTTCTGTATGCGTCCAGCGATGGAAATTTATCATCCCTCTTCGCCAGCAATTCCGGTGCCGCCCAGGTAGAATCATTTGCATGAAACCAAAGTGTGTCTACAGATTTTGATGACACAGTGCCGAATAGTAAATCGTGCGATGCTTGTAAATAAGCATAAGTAAGCGAAGTATCTAATGTTATTTGTCGCTCTGTATGTTGATTGATATTGGCCTCAGTCAATAATTTTCTAAGTACCGATATTTTGTATTTATTCGTATCCAGCCCGTCATTATAAGTATCCTGCAATGCTGTTATTAATTTCTCAGCGGCATCACCCGGCTTTCCATCTTTCAGCCATATGGGTGCGTACTCATTTAGCTGGTAGGCATAGCGCATATTATCAGCTATATGGTTCAATTGCTTTTTCCCGGGTGTATCCACCGGTACAAAGATGGTACTCAGCTTTGTAGCAAATTCATGAGCGCCCGGCGCCGTACTTATCACTACTTTTTTCCCTTTCCCCTTTTTATCAGAATTACATGAAACAAAATAACAAGCGCAACAAAACACGCACAACATAGTTGTTAATTGCTTACCACTTTTCATTATAATAAAATACTGCTCTCTTTTCATAATTAAAATTAAATACCCCCTACTCATTTTCTCTCCCCCGTTGGGGTTCCCGCAAGGTAACGAACGCAGTTCCGGAGGGGGCTTCTATATACCTAATTCTTTCATCGGGTCCCAAAATAATTCCTCAAATTTTACCACCTTATCCTGTTTTACTTTTATCCCTTCTTTTTCCAGCAATTGTTGCATGAGTTTAGGTGTGGCAAAATGATGTTTGCCGGTTAGCATACCATTTCGGTTCACTACCCTATGCGCTGGTACTTTAGGCTTGGCGTTAAAGCTGGCATTCATGGCATAGCCCACCATCCTGGCGCCCGACTTTGCGCCTATGGCTGCCGCTACTGCGCCATAGGTGCTCACCCTGCCTTTGGGTATATGGCGCACTACCTCATAAATAATGTCGAAAATACTGTCCTTACTCTCTTTTTCTTGCTTCATTTATTGTTCGCTGTTCAAGCAATTCTTTTCTTTTATTCCCCGGTACATTTATATAATCATAAGGACAATTCATACAACCATTGCCACAGCAAAACCCGCGCCCCAATAAATAGGCTGCGGTAAATACAAGACGCCCGTCTGCCAATATATAATAATCCTTATCCTCAGTCAGCGTGCTGCTCATTTTTTATAAACCTTTCAGGAATTTTTATTTCAGCTTCAGGTAGTGAGAAGCGTATATAATATATGGTCCTGCCTTCGGCCAGGTGCATTTTCTAATAATAAGTTTGTATGGCCAATGCACCGGTTGCTTTTCCCTTACCATAAATATCAGCTATATTTTCATGAATTACACACCCCTGTTCATTAATTGTTTCTAAAGTAAAATCATATAGCTCTTTCGAATCGGTTTTCAGGTTGATAAACCCACCTTCTTTCAGTATCTTTTTATATAAATACAGAAAACGGGCATGAGTGAGCCTGTTCTTAGCCCTCGAATCTCTTAAAAACGGATCAGGAAATAATATCCATACCTCGTCCACCTCCCGGGGGGCAAAATATTGGTCTATATGCTCTATACGCACCCGTAGAAATGCCACATTATCCAGCTTTTCTTCCAGTGCTGTTTTAGCGCCCGAATAGATGCGATTGCCCTTTATATCTATGCCTATATAGTTCTTATCCTTATTGCCCCGGCCCAGGTTCACACTATATTCCCCTTTTCCACAGGCAAGCTCCAGCACTATGGCATGATTGTTTTTAAAAAAAATTTGCCACTCACCCGCTATATTTTCAGGATTTTGTAGTACATTAGAAAATGAATTGAGCGCGTTGAAGCGTATCAGTTTTTTATGACCCATATATTTGCAAAAATACTCTAACTAAAAGCATTAAAAAAACACCAAAAACGCGTATGAAACGTAAAATTGTACTCTTCACAGCAATGGCGGCTTTTCTATCTATTTCCTTGTCAAGCTTCCATATAGGTATGAATGGTTTTAACAACGCTCACCCGGGGGCGGCGCCAAGTGTGGCACTTACTGGCATTAGGATTGGCAGCACTATCATTGCTGCGGACAGGAACTGTGGGAGCTTAGCAGCAGGGGCTATTGTAGGTTACCCAAGTTGCCATACTGATGCCCCATCTGGTACCCTAAATATTCTTGTGACCATATATGAAACACCTACTTATGCTACTCTGCATACAGTTAACGGCTTTCTACCCGGCCATACCTATGGTATACGCATTACAGGGGATAATACTGTAACAGCAGGCAATGATACGCTTTTTGGCTTTCAGTGCACTTTATTTGGCTGGCACGCAGGTACCACCGGCCCTATTACACCCGGTATCGTAGATATTCATAACACTGATGTCCAAATAGATACCGCTAATAAACAAGGTGCTATTATAGTAGACCAGACACAAACATTGAATCAGCATGGGACATCTACTAATAAACGCCATTTCCAGGCATCATTTGCATGGACTGCTCCAGATGCATCTACTACTATAGATACCGTAGAGATACGCACCTTGTTATGTGCAGTGGATGGGGATGGAACGTACAACGGTGATGCTCAAGATGCTGCATCAGCAGGCCCTACCAGGCTGCACCGTTCTACCACAGGTTTAGCTGAAATGTTCACCAATGCAAGTTTCAATACTTTCCCTAATCCTGCTACTAACAATATAAACATACAGATGAACAACCTGGGTGAAGGTGGTTATGTACTATATGTATATGATGTGAATGGCAGAAGAATAGTAAACCGTAATATAGAAGTAAGCGGCAATACGCATACTGAAAACATAGACATGAGCGCATGGCATTCAGGTGTATATTTTGCACAAGTGGCCCGCTATGGCCAGTTCAGAAATATATCTATTGTAAAGCAATAAGGCCTTAATTAAATATTTTATAAGCCTCCGTTGTAGAACGGAGGCTTTTTTTATGGCATTTTTTGTACGTTTTATAGCATAATAATACCGTTTTAGGAGAAACATTTTTTTAATACTCTTTAAATATTTATTTTTCCGTTTAATATAATCAGCTACTTCAAATGAAAAAAAGGATACTACTATTTACACTTACCTCTTTTTTAGGATATTTTTTACTTACCAGTTACAAATTTGGCCCTGCTGCTAATTACACAAATACTACAGGAGCCCACGGTTCAGTAACCTCTTGTGCAAGTACTGGTGGTTGTCATGGTTCTGGTGCCGGGCCTTCTGTTACCATTACAGTAGATTCAGGCACTACCGCTGTAACAAGCTATAAAGCAGGGAAAAACTATAAGATACATATACATGGTACCGGCACAAGTATGATATGGTGGGGATTTGAATTTGCATGTGTAAGTGGCACAGGCACTTCGCAGGTAACAGCAGGCACATGGGGCGCAGCACCGGGCGGACTACAAACGAGCCTCTTTACCGGCATTAATTTTATGGAGCATTCAACTCCTTTAAAAACCAGTGCAGCTGGTAGTTTTGATACTTCTTTTACCTGGAATGCACCCGCTACCACTGGTACAGGAACGATAAGCATGTATTGTAGTATAAACGCAGTAAATGGTAATGGTCTTGCCGATGCCGGAGATGTATCGGGCAATAGATCTATGCAGCTAACAGAGCAGACCAATGTAGGTGTAAATACTGTACTGAATAATTTAGGTATTCAAACTTATCCAAATCCATTTAGCAATAATTTTCATGTACAAATGAGCAATGCTGATGCGGGCACATATAGCTTTAATATTTTTGACATTACAGGTCGCGCAATTAGCAGTCAAAATGTTGCCATAACAAGCGGTAATTATGAAACTAATATCAATACCGCCAACTGGCCAAAGGGTAATTATTTCTTACAGATAGTAAATAATGGTGCACAGCGCGCCATACAGTTAGTAAAAGAATAACCATAGCTATATATTATTAAAAAAGTCCCGTCCCGGCTAAGCCGGGACGGGACTTTTTTTGATTTAATAACCTAAATGGCTTGCTTGTTAATAAATATTTATCTTATTTAGTATTTAAATAAAAAAATAATTATGGTAGCACTATTTTTTATTCTTGGATTAATATACATAAGCATTATAGTATTTTATATTATTTGTAGCTGGAAACTATATGTAAAAGCTGGCAGAGAGGGTTGGGAGTCGATCATTCCTATCTACAGCACACTTGTAATGCTAAAAATTGTAGGCAAGCCCTGGTGGTGGATATTTTTAGTAATATTCCTCTTCCCGATATTTGCTGTTTGGACAGTAAATATGCTCTCTAAAAGTTTTGGTAAAGACGAGGCATTTACTGTTGGGTTACTCCTATTAGGTGGGATCTTTTTACCTATCCTCGCATTAAGCAAAAAAATACAATACCAAGGACCTTATGGCAACCCCGTTGCTTATAAGGCTTTCAGGGAAAAAAGTGACAAATGGGATTTTGAAAATAAAAATCCACAATAAAATATTTCGTTATTAAAAATTAAAAAGTCCCGTCTCGGCTAAGCTGAGACGGGACTTTTTTAATAACAGTTGTTTTATTACAAAGGTATATTACCATGTTTGCGCTTAGGCATGCTTACGGTTTTTTGTTCCAGCATTTTGTAGGCAGCAATTAATTTAATTCTTGTTTCTTCGGGCATAATTACTTCATCAATAAACCCTCTTGCTGCGGCACCATAAGGGTTGGCAAATTTTTCGAGGTATTCATTTTCTTTTTCTTTCAGTTTGCCTTCATGGTCAGCAGCATCGGCTATTTCTTTTTTAAAGATGATCTCTGCCGCGCCTTTGGCACCCATCACCGCGATCTCTGCGGTAGGCCATGCATAGTTCATATCGGCACCTATATGCTTAGAGTTCATTACATCATAAGCGCCACCATAGGCTTTGCGTGTTATCACGGTTAGTTTAGGTACAGTAGCCTCGCTGAGTGCATACAATAATTTAGCACCGTTAGTAATAATGCCATGCCATTCCTGGTCAGTGCCCGGTAAGAAGCCAGGCACATCTACTAATACCAAAAGAGGAATATTAAAAGCATCACAGAAACGCACAAATCTGGCGCCTTTCCTGCTCGATTCAATATCTAATACCCCCGCCAGTATTGCAGGTTGATTAGCAACGATCCCTATACTTCTGCCCGCTATTCTTGCAAAACCAACGACAATATTTTCTGCATAATCTTTATGCACTTCCATAAAAGAACCCGCATCCGCCAGCTCTTCTATTACTTCTTTTATATCATATGGCTGGTTAGGATTATCCGGAATGATCGTATTTAACTTGCTGCGCAATTCATCCGCGCTCTCGTAGGCATACATCGGCGCATCTTCTTCGCAGTTCTGCGGCATGTAGCTTAATAAGCTCTTTATATTTTCAATACATTCTAATTCATTAGCACAGGCAAAATGTGTAACACCCGATTTGGTAGCATGTGTTTTTGCACCACCCAATTCTTCGCTGGTTACATTTTCGTGCGTTACTGTTTTTACTACATTGGGGCCTGTAACGAACATGTAAGAAGTATGTTCTACCATCAATATAAAATCTGTAATGGCTGGTGAATAAACCGCACCACCGGCACATGGGCCCATCACGGCACTGATTTGTGGCACAACGCCGGATGACTTTACATTCCTGTAAAAAATATCAGCATAGCCTCCCAGCGAAACAACACCTTCCTGTATACGCGCGCCACCGCTATCATTCAGCCCAACAATGGGCGCGCCATTTTGCATAGCAAGGTCCATGATCTTGCATATCTTCTCAGCATGTGTTTCCGAAAGGCTGCCACCAAATACAGTAAAATCTTGAGAATAGACATAGACCAATCTTCCGTTCACTGTGCCATATCCTGTTATCACACCATCGCCCATGTATACTTCTTTCTCCATACCAAAATCGCGGCTGCGGTGTATTACCAATGCACCTATCTCCTGGAACGAACCTTCATCCATGAGTAATTGCAAACGCTCACGCGCTGTGAGCTTTCCTTTTTTATGTTGCGCATCTATACGCTTGGCCCCGCCACCCAGCAATGCTTCTTCACGTTTTTTATTCAGTAATGATACTTTATCCATACAGCTACAAACCTAATGCAAATGCGGGAAAATTGCTATGTTTCAGACTTTAATCTTAACTTACAGCATGATAAAAAAGGCATATTTTTTCATTGTAGCTGCCCTGTTCTGCACCGGTAGCTATGCCCAAAATATAGAGATATATAATGCGGATATGCTGATGAAACGCGCCACGTCTAAGGACAGTATTTATATTATTAATTTCTGGGCTACCTGGTGCGGCCCTTGCGTAAAAGAAATACCTATGTTTAATTCCCTGCAGGAACGCTATGCAGGCAAGCCTGTAAAAATAATATTGGTGAGTGTAGATTTTAAAAATGACTACCCATCTAAAATTGAAAAATTCATTAAGAAGAAAAAACTGACACCGGAGGTAGTATGGTTTAGCGAAACGAATGCCAATGAATTTATCCCTAAAATAGAAAACACCTGGCAAGGTTCTATACCAGCAACGCTTGTATTGCAGCCGGGGCAATACTTTCGCCAGTTTTGGGAAGGAATGATAGGCATAGACCAGGTGACTAATGTAGTAGACAAACAACTTACTTTCTTCAATCAATAAGCATGAATTATTTAGGGCATTCAGTCCTTTCTTTTGGTGATGCAGAGATACTTACGGGTAACCTTATTGCCGACCATGTAAAAGGGAAAATAGTCCTGGATAAATTTCCGGAAGGAATAAAAAAAGGAATTTTGCTGCATCGCAAAATTGACGAATATACCGACAATCATCCCGCTACAAAAAGAGCCAAAATATTTTTCAAACCGGAATATGGATTATATGCCGGTGCCATATTGGATTGCCTATACGATCATTACCTGGCCAATGACCCCGTATATTTTTCATCAGAAAAAGAATTGTTGAAATTCTCGGAAGACACCTATAATAAAGTAGAAACACAGGCGGCTTATTTTCCGCCCACATTTGCAGGGTACTTTCCATATATGCGGCAGCATAATTGGCTATATAATTACCGCACTATGCCCGGTATCAATAAATCATTAAATGGGCTGAAACGCAGAGCACTGCACATGCCTGAAATAGAAAAAGCTTACCAGATATTTGTTGTAGAATATTATATACTGGCGCAATGTTATTACGAATTTATGGACGATATGGCCAAATTTGTTAAAGTTGAGTTAAGCCTTTAATGCGCCTGAATGCTGAATTATATTTGCCGATTAAACTACACTCAAAAGACTGACATAGAAAAGATGCAAAGATCCAAACACAGTTATATAGCTACCCCATTATTTCTCTTCATACTTTTTGCATGTCATTCCAGCTCGGCCCCGGTAAATGCCAAACCAAGTCATACTGGCTTTCCTGATACACCAAAGAAATTTACTACAACCGCATTAGAATATGCAGACACAACCATTGCTGAGAATAGAATCTTGATAGCCAGCCTTGATTCTTATTATCGTGCACAGGTAAAAGCAGGTTTCAACGGCAGTGTGCTGATAGGCTATAAAGGCAAAGTATTTTATGAACGTTATTTTGGCGTAAGTAATAGAGAGCAGCATATTCCGCTTGGCCCTGCTAACAGTACACAGTTGGCATCAATAAGCAAAACATTTACAGGTGGCGCAGTACTATACTTGTACGAACATAAATATATTAATCTTGACCTGCCGGTACAGAATTATATAAAAGAATTCCCCTACCCTAATATAACTGTAAGATGCTTGCTCAATCACAGGTCGGGATTGCCAGACTATACTAAGTGGGTACCAGATTTTAGAAAAGATATGGAGACCCCTATATCTAATGAGCAGATGTTGCAGATGATGGTATCTAATCATCCAGCCATAGAGTTTAAGGCTAATACAAGATTCAAATATTGCAATACAAATTTTGCTATTCTTGCCATTTTGATAGAGCGTGTGACGGGCATGAAGTACCCTGATTTTATGCAGAAATATATTTTCGAACCACTGGGTATGGCGCATACTTTTATTTACAACCCATGGAAGGGCTTGCCCGGCAATGCTACCATCGACTATAAATACAACTGGCGCAGAGAGCCGGATATGTTTGCCGATGGTGTGTATGGAGACAAGGGCATCTATAGTACGGTAGAAGATATGTATCGCTGGGACCAGTCTTTTTATAAGAACCAATTGTTGAGTAATGAAACTATTGAATTGGCATATGGCCCCTGCTCATTTGAAAAACGCGGTATAAAGAATTACGGGCTTGGTTGGCGTATGCTTTGCTATCCTAATGGCAGCAAGATCATTTATCATAATGGCTGGTGGCATGGCAACAACACTTCGTTCTACCGCTTTATCGCAGATAATTTTACCATCATTGTATTGGGCAATAAGCACAACAACAATATATACCACCAGGCACCTGTAATATTCAGCATTGTAAAACACAAGGCTGCGGAGAAGGGTTTTGATGAGGAAGAGTAGTTTGGGAATTTGTAATTAGGTAATTAGGAATTGGGAACAAACTAATTACTAATCCCCAATTCCTAATTCCTTTTTATTAACGGCTATAATTCGGCGCTTCTTTAGTTATCACTACATCGTGCGGATGGCTTTCTTTCATGCTGGCTGCTGTGATCTGTACAAATTGTGAGTCTTCCTGCAATGCTTTAATGTCTTTTGCTCCTGCATAACCCATACCTGCACGCAGACCACCAACGAATTGCTGCACTACTTCGTTCAGCATACCTTTGTATGGTACACGGCCTACAATACCTTCAGGAACCAGCTTTTTAATATCAGCTTCCACATCCTGGAAGTAACGGTCTTTCGAGCCTTCCTGCATGGCCTCTACTGAGCCCATGCCACGGTATGATTTGAATTTGCGGCCTTCGTATATAATTGTTTCGCCGGGACTTTCTTCTGTACCTGCAAAAATAGAACCCGCCATAATGAGGCTGGCACCTGCGGCTATTGCTTTTACCATATCACCGGTGTAGCGTATGCCACCATCGGCTATTACAGGTATGCCTTTTGCTTTGAGCGCCTGCGATGCTTCCAATATTGCGGTGAGTTGCGGAGCACCTGCACCTGTGACGATACGTGTGGTACAGATAGAACCCGGGCCTACGCCTACTTTCACTGCATCTGCTCCAGCTTCTGCTAAGGCTTTGGCACCAGATGCAGTGGCTACGTTACCCCCTATTATCGGTAAATTCTTAAATACTTTTTTTACTGCCTTCAGCATAGTGAGTACGCCCTGGTGATGACCATGTGCGCTATCTAATGTTATTACATCTACGCCTGCTGCTAAGAGCGCTTCTACACGCTGTATGGTGTCGCCGGTAATGCCTACTGCTGCACCCACTCTTAAACGTCCCATCTCATCTTTGCAGGCATAGGGGTGACTCTTGACATGTACGATGTCACGGAAAGTGATGAGCCCGATCAGCTTGCCTTTTTTATCAACTATAGGTAGCTTTTCAATTTTATATTCTTCCAGTATTTTTTCAGCTTGCTGCATGCTGGTACCTGATGCAGCTGTTACCAGGTGCTCTTTGGTCATAACCTCGCTCACCTTCTTCTTCATATTTTTCTCAAACCGCATATCACGATTGGTGAGGATACCAACCAGTTTGCCGGAGGCTTCTGTAATGGGAATACCCCCTATTTTATTATCACGCATCAGCTTTACAGCATCAGCTACTGTGGCATCGGGACTCAATGTTATAGGGTCTACTATCAGGCCGCTTTCTGAGCGCTTTACTTTGCGCACCAGCTCTGCCTGCTTCTCTATGCTCATATTCTTGTGCAGGAAGCCGATACCACCCTCGTGGGCCAATGCAATAGCAAGGCGTTCTTCTGTTACCGTATCCATAGCAGCAGAGGCCATGGGTATGTTCAGACGGATGGTTTTGGTAAGTTGGGTGGAGATGCTTACTTCGCGTGGCAGTACCTCGGAATAAGCCGGCATGATCAGTACATCATCAAAAGTGAGCCCTTCGCCGTAAAATTTGGATTTTATTGCCATGTGCAAAGATATAGTAAGGATTTGAAAATAAAAAAATGAGGGTATTTATAGGGGTATAGATAGGCTAGATAAGGGTTACTTGATGTTTATACCCAAACGACCAACAATATTAACTGGCTAATATAGCTATTGTACCTTTTTTAGTTTCTTAATCGCAGCTGGTTTTCTTGAAATATGAATGATCCCTAAAATCGTTATTTCATACCCTATGATTTTATAAATGATAAGCCAGGATAAACAAACTGCCCTTCTATAAATTTTTGATTTTGTAATGAGGTGTTCACATTCCCTGAAAGCGAGAGGAGTCTTTTCTATTCTATGTATGGTGCCCAAAATAGCATCGCCAACTTTTATTGCATTTACAGGTTGATGTGCAATAAATGCTATATAGCCTGTTATCTCATCTATATTCTGTAACGCGTTAGCAGAAATTCTTACCTCGTAAGTTTTTGAAGTTGCTTTCTTTTGCTTGCCCATTTTGATTTTACTTCTGCAAGAGAGAATGTGGGTGCTTCTTCAGCATTTTTGACCCAGGATTTGAATTCCGATATGGATAGTTGCTTGCCCTTGAAAGCTGGTGAATCTAAGTCAGCAGTTTCAATAATTGTTATTGCATGCTTATCTTCTAATGCCTGCAATTTCTTCATGGCACCTTTTTCATTTATTTCTATTGTTATCGTTTGCATACAAAATAAAGTTACTAAACAATTATCAAACTTTTTTTATCGACCTTATTATCGAACTAGCTACCAAGCCCAATAGTATTACCGTGCTCACTACCAACGCTGCCCATACCGGCCAGCCGGGAAGTGATGGCAATGAAAGATGCATAGTTTTTATCCATACAGAGGCGTAATACTGAGCGCCCACAGCAACACACATAGATAGCAATGCTGTTATTATTAATAATGGGAAGAAACGCTTCATCATAAAGCGGCTCAAAAAGTCGGGGCCATAGCCTATTTGTAATAAGAGGGTTATTGAATGCTGCGCTTTGGCTATGGTGAGTTCTATAAAGAGGATGAATACCAGCGCACCAACTGCCATTAATAGTATTGCCAATATACCCGTAGCACCAGATACCACTTCTACAACCGAACGCAATTTACTCCAGCGCAGTTGTTCATTATTTGTTACGTAGTCGTTCTTTGAGAGGTATTCTACGAATGCTTTGTCAGACGGGTCTTTTGCTTTTACTATGAGGCGTGAGGGTAATGTCATGGCACCGGGAGCGAAGACACGATTGTTGAATACAATGAATGAATCAGGAACCAGCACAGATGTGATGCGGTCTGAAAAACCAACCACACGCGCTTTATAGGTTTGCGCCATTGTGCCTACGCCTACTTTCAGATTGAAAGAAACAGCCTGCACAGACGCCTCTGATAATTGCGGCAAGCCCTGGCTGAGTGCGAAACTATAGTTGTACATGTTCAGGAAATCGGAAGAGAGTATGACAGGCACACTGCTGCCCGGCTGCCAGTACCAGTCTTCGGGCTTCTTATCGATGAACCTATCTGGTGCTGCTTCTAAAAACATTTCGGTAGAGAAGCCGAGCGAATCATTCATAGTAGCATAGACCGGAAAACGGTTTGCTATGAGCACACCTACGTCCTGCACTTGTGGCGCTGCTTTTATAGCTTTAATATCATTGTCTGAAAAAAGCGTGAGTTGCGTCTTGCCCATTTTTTCATTGGTCACTCTTTTGCTGATGGTAAGGAAGGTACTGCCCAGGCTATCATTGTCTCCCCTACCTGATAAGAGCTCCTGGAAATTCCACCATATCATTACACTGAGCAATAATAATGTAGTACCAATACACAAAGACAATAATGCCGATGCCAAACGTACAGTGTGGCTGCCGCCGAGCAATAATTTGCGTAGTATTTTTTTCTGCTCCACCTGCATTACAATACCAATTTTTGCGTGTAAGAGAAATAATTATTATCGTCGAGGTCGGCGAGCAACATACCCGCCTGATTGCGCTCTACCAATTCGGCTATGAGTACAATTGCTTTTTCGCGGTTGGCTTTATCCAGATGGCTGAAGGGCTCATCGAGCAATAACCAGCTAAACGGCTGCAGCAATGCCCGAATGATCGCAACACGCTGCTGCTCCCCATAAGACAAGGTGCCGGCAAGTGAATCGCGTTTGGTTTTCAATCCTAACCTATCGAGCCAATGATCCGCTTCATCCGCCGAGACAGCATCGGTCAATAATCGTTTTGCTTCAAGATTTTCCCATGCGGTGAGTTCGGGAAACAAACGCATATCCTGGAAGACCACACCAATACCTGAAGTGCGCAATGCAGCCAATGCATCTGTATCATTCAACGAATTATTATTCCATTGCACAGCACCTGTAAAATCCCTGCGGATGCCATATAGAATGTGTATCAATGTTGTTTTACCTGTACCTGAAGGCGCCTGTATAAATATTCTTTCACCTTTACCGAGCGAGATATCTTGCTTCCATATGCCAGAGGTATAAGAATTCACCCTTTCTGCCAATGGGATAGGAACGATATTTTGTAGGTGTAATTGCATATTTTTTTATCAATAAATATCTTTTCTATCTCCGATTTCTCTTATATCGACCAGTAAGATAATATCATCAACTGAATAAATGATTCTATAATTGCCTTCACGCACACGCCAAAGATTAGTATAACCTTTTAATTTTTTGCAACCATGCGGGCGAGGATCTTCTTCAAGAGATTTGAGTGCAGGTATTATCCTGCTAATTACATTCGATGGTAATTTATGTAATTCTTTTTCTGCCGTTTTGGATAAGACAACTTTGTACCGCTTCATTATTTTAATTTCCCGGCTTTTTTCAGGTTTTTGATCACTTTATCAAGCGGCACTTTTTCTTCCTCTTTTCTTGATTCCGCAATCAATCCTTCTAAAAAATCTTCCAGTTCCTCTTGCTTTTTTTCAAGGGTTTTCATGTCTATC
>Ga0207139_1096_pt1 | contig 18762 bp, 14 predicted proteins | sample Alteio_BWMinHeat_7_FD_153585 | JGI IMG/M metagenome (GOLD analysis project Ga0207139, IMG submission 153585) | Enriched cells from forest soil in Barre Woods Harvard Forest LTER site, Petersham, Massachusetts, United States -... | ecosystem: Environmental > Terrestrial > Soil > Temperate forest >... | reverse complement strand
CTTTATTGTTGTATAGGCCGCTGCAGTCGTACTGGATCTACGCGCAGTCGGAGAGCACACAGAAACGACCCTGGCGACCTTACGCCGCCATGTACCCCTGGAACATTGCGAGTGAACGCAGAACTCGAGCTGGAGAGGGGGTTCGGTACGGAACCAAGGACAGGGTAGTCGAGCAAACTTCCTCAGCGTGCATCCGCCCGTCATTGGCGAGCCATAGAACAGGAAGGCACGCGGCGTTGATGCCAGGCAAGCGTGCGTTTCCTAGCCATCCATCGGCAATGTTCCCTTGGCGGCCAAGTTCCATTGTTGTCGCATGAAGCTGAACAGTGCGCCGCGCTCTCGAAATGCCTCCGTGCCTCCGTGCTTCGTCACTGAGTACGCTGCCGCGATGTTGGCGAAGGCCAAGCAATCTTCCAGGGTCGCCCCGCGTAGATACGAGTGAACGAACCCGGCGTCAAAGGTGTCCCCGGCACCGACATCATCGACTACCTTGACCGTCGGCGGCGCCAGACTCCACTGCTCGTTGCCGGAGCGGCATATGGTTGATCCTGAACCGCGTTTTACGACCACTACCTTCGAGAGCCCCACAAGGAGATTAAGTGCCTGCGCCAGGTCGTCACTGCGCGCGATCTTTTTCGCCTCGCGGTCATTGGGGAAAAAGATGTCGACGTATTTCAAGACGTCAAGCAAGTCCCGTTCCCAAAGATTTTCTGGATCGTCGTTCGTGTCAAGCGATGTGCTAAGGCCAGCTTCCTTCGCTTGCCGAAACAAATTCAGGATCCGTGGACGAAGGGCCCGGTGCAGATAGAAGGAGGAAAGATGTAAATGACGGGCCTTCCTGACGTAATCCATGTCAATGTCGGAATACTGCATCTCAAACATCGTTCCAGGGTATGTCAAAATGTAACGGTGCTGCGGTTGTGGCAGGACTACTGTGAGCCCAGTAGAGGTCTTGCCCGTTCCACACTTCATGCGGCTGATGTCAACGCCGACGGCGGACAGCCGCTCCGCGGCTATTTTCCCGAGAGGATCCCCGCCAATTTTCGATATAAAACCGACTCGGGTGCCGAGGACACACAAATTGTGTGCGAAGATCGCCGACGAACTGCCCAGCGTGAATGCCAAACCGCTGGCCAAGTGCTCTCGGTCCAGCACCAGGTCCTTGGGCAACCCGTACAGGATGAGATCCAGGTTGAGTTCGCCCACGACGCAGACTTCGATCATTCGAGTAGCCCTTTCACACGTTCTGATGAGGTCACGAATCTTCGGTCAGGAATGAATGCTAATGTTCTGAACGACGCGGCTTATGGCGCCGTTTGGACTTGGACAGTCGGGCCGCAGGTTCCACAGCAAGGAGAAGAATAAACCCAGCAATTGTCCGAAGATCACGTCGAGCGGAGGGCGATAGTCGTCAGCCAAATCCAAGGGCGTGACAGGCGCGAGCGAGTGCTCGGCGAATGAGTTTGTCGCCGAATCCCCTCCCGCGGCGACCACAACCCTGGTCTTGACCAGCCGCTTGTTTCCAACCTCCCGCAGTAACTCCAGCTCATACTCTTGCACACCTCGATGGCCCGAAAGAAAACACACAAAAAGAGTTCCCTGATCCAAGGCTGCCATGGGACCATGGCGCAGGCCCAAAGCAGACTCGGACATGGTCACGACTTTGCCCGCCGTCAACTCCAGCAGCTTGAGGGCAGATTCTTTGGCCACCGCCCTCAGTGGCCCGGAGCCGACAAAACAAGCCTTGCTATACGGCTCCTTGGCAAGTGCCGCCGCGCAATCAGCGGCAATCGGCATAAAACTCTTTCCAGCCTGAACCAATTGTGACAGCACCGCTTCGTACCTTTCGAAATCGTAAGCATGAGCCAAACACTGACCGAAGACGACCATGTTGGAGAAGGAACTCGTCATCGCCAATCCGCGGTCATTCACAGCATCGTCCAAACAAATGCCTAATACCTTGGGATTGCCAGCATGTTCCCGAATCATCCGTCCATTGGCATTGCAGGAAATCACCAGGTGATGGATGTCCGGGCGACTCTCGCAAATCTTTTCTAATACGGCCACGCCTTCCGGACTGTCTCCGGAGCGGGAAAACGAAATCCAAAGATAATTCCTCTTTAGGATGATCAGTTCATCGAGGTGCGTCAGAAGATCGGTGCTCGGCACAGCGGCGACCTCGCACTGCCACGTCTTACGAAGGAGGAGAGCGAGCGAATGTCCGACATAGTCAGAAGATCCGGCGCCCACAAGAAAAATCGTCGGTCTTGAGCCAGGGTTCTCCCCCAAACCAGCAGCTGCCAGAAAATCCTTGATCTCGTCGCGTCTTCTGCCAAACAGCTCGAACGTAGACCACCAGGTATCGGGCTGTTGGGCGATTTCCGCAGGGGTATGCGCCAACCCGCGAGTTGCCTTCTCGCTGTCCGGGAGGCTCAAGATTTCGGAAAGGGCATCCACCTTAAATTAGCTCCTCGATCACAATACCTTCCGTGGCTCCGAAACTGAGTTCAACATCATGGTTCGTACCAAAATACAGCGCCCTTCTGAATCGTGGGCAGTGTGAATGTAAAGCCAGCATCATTGACGATCCCATCTAGCACTTGTGCCTCTCCTAGAAACGGCAGAAAAAATCCGCGACCTTTCGTAGATCCGGCGATTGTTACTTGTACGCCGATCTGCCCGGCCTGGATTGGATTTACTCCGGCGGTTAGCCCGGCAAAGTTCGCAAAGAACACGTGCGGCTTTCCGTTAACGCGAGCAATCGATGTTGCGATTTGGGGAGAAGCAGTCACGCGGACTGCAGCGCCAGCTTTCAGGCTCTCCAGAAATTCATGTTCTCGATCAGGCGCTGCAGCATCGAAATCCTTTTGCAGGGCCGCGCTATAGTCTTTTCCGGGACATTCATTAAACCTGAATATATTTGCTTTGTCCCCAAGCCCGGAATCGTCTTCTCCCGTAGTCACCAGCACCTTCTTGCTCTCTGCAAATTTCGCCAACCAAGCCTTCTCGCTATCGCTTAGAAGCCGCACATCGGGCAGAATCAGAGTATCTCCCTGGAACTCTGTGAGTGTCCGCGGAGTGACGATCTGAAACTCCAAATGCTTTTGCATAAGCAGAATGAGAATCCCACGATAAGAGGCAATAAATTCTTTGGCAAAGAAGTTGCGACTCTGGGGAGAGAAGTAAACCCCAATGGGAGCGATCGCTGTCCGAGGTGAGTAGAAGGTTTCCTCGTGGGCCTTGATCCAGGAAAAGATCTTCTTGCGGGTGGGCAGATCATTCGACCCGGCCATCGAGTGCCCGGGCGCGTCCCAGAAATTCGCTCCAGCCATTACTTCCGACATCGCGAGATTCATCATCGCCTCGCGGCGATCCACCTTCTCATCGCCATCCCACGAGTAGTTCAGGATCCAGGTCGCCTTGCCTTGGGCGAATGCGCGGAAGGTGTGCATTCCCACCTGGTAACTGAACCAATCCAGCGGAGTTCGGGATGATGCCATGTGATCGCCGGCGCCGAATTCGTATTCATGGGCGATGGCATCATTGACCGGATACAGACTATAAACGTCCGCGCCCACGCGAACCGCCTCCTCCTCGATGCCGGGGTAAATTTCGGGAATCGTTTTGGTGGCTGGATTGACCGACTTCGCGTTTCGGTCAATCTCTTGCAGGAAGTCAGTGATGGTTTCAATTCTGAACTCAATCCATTTGCGAAAATTCGGATCGGATAGCTCGCCCAGTTTCAAATCCTTCTTCGCATCCAACCCGGTCAGTTTGTGAAATGCGGCAACGGTATAGTCATCAAAGCTGGCCCAGGTGTCTTCCCACCCGTCGAAGTGTGTCATCCAGTAAGGAATATCGACGTAGATCCCATCAATGCCGGTCGCGGCGATCTGCCTCACCCTTTCCATATAAGTTTTCCGCCATGCTGGCGCGTAAGGGCTGATCCACACGTCTTCATCACCCTTCGCGATCCAGAAGGCGGTGCCAGCTCCAAAAATCGCGGGCTTTCCGGTGATCGTCCGCTGCAACCAATCCGGATATTCTTTGGCCAGCGTGTGGGGAGTCTTATCCGCATTGGCGGTAATGCACTCGGTTCCCGCGATGTATACGAAAGCTCGGTTGCCCACCGCGTGTGCGGCGTCGGCGAGGGCACGGATTGCCTTCAGCTTCTCCTCGGGATTCACGAAGCTTTCATAACGGCCGGGTATGTCGTTGTCCACCTCAATCCCGAAGACGCCGCTTTCCTGAGCGTCACGCACGATCTGGCCCGCGTTGTTGCTTGTCAGACTGTACGCCCCGATGCGCACATAGTGGGTCCAGTCTTGTTCCACAGCACCTGGAGCCGACCGCAGAGCCGGAGCGAGGAGGAGCAAGGCAACTGTCGCAGCAGGCAGGCCTTTTCTCATCGCGCTAGAACTCAAAGCGCACTCCAAGTTGGCCGTGGCGCGGCGTAGCTCCCATCGCAGTGGAGGTAATCTGTCCGAATGTGGAGTCTCCGAACAGTGTGTCCGGCGGAGCGAATCTAGGCGTGTTGAAAGCGTTGAAGAACTCGCCACGAACCTCAAGTCTCATGCCTTCCCTGGGGACGAACGTCTTTTCGATTGACAGGTCAATGTTGTGGATCCCATCGGTCCTCAGATTTGAAAAATAGCGGGGTGCATTGCCGGCTTGCTCGAAACCGGGATCTGCGAAGCAGTTGGAATTGAAAGTACTCAAGGGGGCTGCAGCGGAGGCGGTCAGAGCGGACTGGTGCGCGCTCACGCCGCTGCTTGGATTGCAAGTGATGTTAGGTCGTTGATTGCCGTCATCGAGGGTCGGCTGCGACATTCCGATGTCGATGGGCTGTCCGCTTTGGAAGGTGAGAATGGTGGCAATCGTCCAACCTCCGACTAGGCCGTCGAGAAAGCGATTCATATTTCGCCCGACCCATCGGCCTCGCCCTATGGGTGAATCTGCAATGATGGCCATTGCCAGGCGATGGGTGGCGTCGTTGGCACTGATCGAGTGCTCCGCTTTCAGATTGTCCAGTTCCTGTGGATTGTCAGAAGCGAGAGAACCTATAAATGCATTGCGACCGGCAGAAGAATCGTCAGTTGCCTTTGAAAATGTGTAGCCGCCCTCAAAGCTGATGTAGTGGCTAGCGCGCTTTTCGAAGCGGACCTGCAATGCGTTGTAGAACGATTCCGCTTCGAGCAGCGGAAGAGCTTCAAAGGGACCGTCAAATTGAGGATATGGCCGCAACATATTGATCTGCGGGATTTGTCCGTTGTTATAGAGCGAGTCGGGCTCGTTAAAAATCGCATTCGGTCCGCTGAACAGCGGCTGAAAAGGATTGTTTACCGTGTTGTGCAGTTGATTGTAGAGATCGAGCGTGTTGAATTGCCGGCGTACGGACGAGGGAATGAAGTTACGGTCGCGCGTGGTTGTTCCGCAGCCACAAATCCCCCCGTTACCTCCCCAGGGCAGATGCGTGCTGTGGTTCGCAGAGTAGTCGGCAGAGACCACCAACTGACCCGGCAGCAGCCGTTGTACTCCCAGACTCCATTGGTAGATGTCGGCGTTTTGCGCGGGAGTGGTGCCCAGGTCGTTGAGGTTAGCAAAGCCCCAGTCAGCCAATGGCCCGTATTTGGTGCCTTGGGGAGCAGGCAATCCCGTGGGAAAGGGATTCTCCAGGGTCGCGAATCGGGTTTGAAAGTTATCCTGGGTGAAGTAGACGACGCCGTCTTTGCGGAAAGCGGTCCCGGGAAACTGAAAATTGGTGGCGACGTTCATTCCGTAGTAGATGCCCACACCACCGCGAACCACGGTGCTCGAAGTCAACTGATAAGCGAATCCGAAACGTGGCGCCCAGTTGTTGCGGTCAATCGGGACGCTGCGATGGTTCGGCGTTGCGAATTCGGTGATTCCCTTCAAAGGTCCAGAAATCAGCGGCAGGCCGGGGACGGTGACACTGCTATTCCCAGAGAAATCGCTGAACTGGAGGCGGTTATTACGCTCCGTGTAAGGCGTGCTCCATTCGTAGCGCAGACCGAGGTTCAGGGTTAGTTTTGGGGTGACTTTCCAGTCATCTTGCGCATAGAAAGCCGTGTCCTTCGACTTATTAAAGACCTCTGGATAAATCGCGATTCCTCCGAAGTCCCCCATGCCCACCAGGATGTCCGCAAACGGATTGCCTTGATCGGGATTGTTCGCGCCGATCACGTTCTCCGTGACATTCTGGGCGAAGTGAAAGGATCCGGTTGGGTATGGGGGTTGCTGAAAATTGTTGAAGAAAAGGCGCTGTTCTCCGCCGAATTTGAAATTGTGTTTGCCATGCACCCACGCCAGCGCAGAAGAGTAGGAGTACAGGGTGTGGGCGAATTTGGTGTCAACGCAGCACTGGTCGAATAGCGAAGTCCAGGGTGAGTCCGTAAGAATGGCTGGCATGCGCGAGATGCCAGGGTTGGCATTGTCCAGCAGTGACGGGAAACCCACCTGTGTGGCAGGCGGATAGGTGGTGAAACCGGGCGCATTCACGCGATCGACAGCAAAACGAGCGCTGAGCAGCACGGTGGGTTTGAGTGTCCTGTCGTATTGCAGACCGCCATTGTTCACGGTCGTGAGCTGGTTGAGGCCGTCATTGAACTCACCATCTCCGAAAACCGTCGGGACGGCATTGGAAGAGTGGGCATGGCTATATCGCCCACCCAGGTGGGTGGAGTTCGAAAGTTGTTCGTCGATCTTCACATCGAATTGCAGAGACTTGGTGCGCGAAATCGTATTATCCCGAAAGTTGTTCGTGCCGTCCGGCCCGCCGGGCTGATTGGGCAAGGGATACAGTGCAAGAATCTTTTGCCCGATGGGGTCCTGAATCTTCGGGTCGATCTTATTGTTGGGAAATGCGGGCCGTACTCCGCTGGGAACACCGCCAGCGGGGACAGGATTGAAGATCAAGTCTTGAACTACATTTCCCGAACTTGGATCGGTAATCAGAGTTTGTGAGAAGTCCCCCTCGCGCTCGGCGGGCGTGGGCACAGTGGCGACAATACCTACTGGGTCGTTTTCCAGGACGCGCTCGATATCGACGAAGAAGAATGTTTTGTTCTTCCGGATCGGTCCTCCCAGTGAAATGCCATACTGATCGCGAGAGTGGTCGGGGCGCGGCAATCCAGCCTGGTTGCTGAAGAAATCATTGGCGTCAAGCCAGCTCCGCTGGCCAAACCACCAGGCACTGCCGTGTAAAGCGTTGGTGCCGCTTTTCAGAGCCATGTTTACGACGGTGCCGCCGTTGCTTCCGAATTCCGCGGAAAAACTATTACTCTGGACTTTAAATTCCTGCACTACCTCGACTGATGGTTCGTAGTACACGTTGGAGTTTCCGCCTTCGCCCTGTTCCGGGGCGCTGATCAGCGCGCCATCGATGCGAATCTCCGCTGTGGCGTTGCGCTGCCCATTGGAAACAAAATTGGTGCCCGAGGGATAGTTGTCCGCCGTTCCCGATCCCGCGGCTTCGCTCACTCCAGCATTCAAAAAAACCAAACCGAAGAAACTACGGTTCAGGAGCGGGATCTCCTTTACGTATTGGTTCGTAACATCCGTCCCCAGAGTCGAGCTTTCGGTGTCCAGCAGCGGCGCCACTTCGATGACTTGCACCTTGGTCGAAGTACTCGCGGGTCGCAAAGTGAAGTTCAGACTTGTCTCCTGACCTACGGCCAAGATCACATCTTTTTTCTCCACGGTTCCAAAGCCGGGTGCTTCCGCCTTAACTACATACGTGGACGGCCGCAGCGCCCGCAGGATATAGTTCCCAGACCCGGCTGTCTTCGCAGTCTGCGATACGTTGGTGCCGACCTCAGTGATCGTAACCGCAGCATTCGCCAGGACGGCTCCAGCTGCATCTGATACGATGCCCCGAATCTGTGCTTGATAACTTGCCTGCCCCAGCAGAGGCTGCTGCAAAAGAAGCAGGAGGCTAATCGTGGAAATCAAGTGAAACCGAACCGGCAGGTTCCGAATACCTGGGACTCGCATTGGGGGCCTCCTGCGGCCAACCGCTAAGTTTCGTATCCTTTCGTTTTAAAGACTTTTACTTTCGTTTACACTGGTCTGTCAAGCGTAAAATGCGGCCCAGCATCCCGGCTGAATGGCTACTTAAGGTCAGTATCCGGCAGCCTGCGGCTTCGAACCGGAGTAAACCTGTGCTGAATGAAGAGCGACGCAGACTAATCGTCGAGATTTTGAATCAGGACGGCCGCGTCCTGGTGGGAGATTTGGCGAAGCAATTCCGCACCTCCCAGGTCACTGTTCGCAAAGACCTGGATATTCTTCAGGGCCAAGGCCGCATCCATCGAACGCACGGGGGTGCGCTGCCGGCGAGGGAGAGCGCCCTGGAAGATCCTACGTTGCGGGAAAAAGAGAAGCTCCATCGCAAGGAAAAGCTGCAAATCGCGGCTGCCGCCGCCCGCATGGTCAAAGAAGGTCAGGTGGTAGTTCTGGATTCCGGAACCACAACCACGGCGATCGCACGGGCTCTGCGTAGATTTGAAAGCCTCACCATTATTACCAACGCGGTCAACATCGCGGCAGAACTTTCCGGTTCTCCCCTTGAGGTAATTCTGACAGGCGGCACTTTGAGGAAAAATTCATTCTCTCTGGTGGGCCCCATCGCGGAAGAGACTCTGCGCCGTCTGAATGCGGATATTCTTTTCCTGGGTGTGGATGGCTTCGATATGCACCACGGACTGAGTACGCCGAACCTGCTAGAAGCCAAAGTCAATCGGGTCATGATGGAAGTGGCCAGGATCGCCGTAGCGGTATGCGACTCCAGCAAGTTCGGGCGGCGCAGCTTATCTTTGATTGCGCCACCATCCGCGGTGCACCGTTTGATCACCGATCGGGGTATCTCCAAGTCGGACCTGGCGGCACTAAAGAAGGCGGGAATCCAAGTAACACTTGTCTAGCTTTACGCAAAAGTCTATTTGCCCTTGCCATGTTCCGCTCCACGAAATTGCCCAAACATTCTCTCCGCGTTCTTGTGGTAAATTTTTTCCAGCACACCATCGGGCAATTCCATGCCGTAGATTTTCCAGCGGCCCTGTCCCGGATATCCCCAATAGTCAAAATACTCATCTCCAGTTTCGAGCCAGCGAAAATGGTTGCGATACATGGCTTCGTCCATACCATTGTCCGTGCCGAACATGATCCGGTCCTGATACTTAAGAAAGAACTCGCGAGCGTGGCGAGGCTGGCGGCCCAGCTCGGCTTCGCGAGCCCCGAATTCCACCATCACATTGGGAAGCGTGTCCAGTAAATGAGAAACATAGTCGAGATTTTCTGGCCAGTTCGCCATGTGCAGAGCAACGAAAGTCGTGTGCGGATGTTTTGCAAACATTCGGTCGCGCGCGGCCAGGGTCGATTCTTTGCTGGGAAATTGTGGGCCATAAAAACTCCAGTCTGGATGCTCCGTCAATTCCTCATAGCGCTCATTGCTGTTGTCCACGGGATGAAAGAAGGCTTCAGGATCGGTGACATGAATCGCAACCGGGATGCTCAGCCGACCGCATTCTTCCCAGATAGGATCTAGCCGCGGATCATCGACCGCAACCAGCTTCCCCGTTTTATCATGGATGTTCAGGCCGAGGTCCTTGAGCTGTTTCAGGCCGCGGGCGCCTCGCGCTACGGCGTCATCGAGCTGGCTTACCATCTCCTGACTAAAATTCGGGTCGTCGATCTTGCTCCAGTCGATCTGGCTAAAGACAATGAAGCGTCCCGGATACGGCTTGACCATCTCGTCGATGACTCGCTGCAATTTATCTCCCCACATGCCAGTTAAGATCACGACGGTCTTCACGTTTGTGTTGTTCATGATCTCGATCACGCGCTCGGGTGGAAGATGCTCCTCAATCCGCATGGCGTCGTTGGTGTGATTGTGTACGTCGATCACGTAGTACTTGGCACGATCCACGCTGTGCGCCTCCGTATGCAGCATGGAAACCGGCTGAAAATCCTTCAGCAGCAGGGTTTTCTTCTGCTCGGCATTCGCTGCAGACTTGTAGCCGATCTGGCTCTGACCTGCAGGCTGCGATGCGTCTTGCGCCGCGGCCGCGGATACGACCGCACGGATGATGATAAGGATGACCAGAAAAAACGACCGGATCGACATCGAATCTCCTCCGCACACTTTGAGACACGGTTGACAAGAGCTTCCGACGAAAGTAAAAGTAAGGAATCGTAATATACCGCAACATAAGGAAGTGTCAACTTCGAGCTACCATGAAGTACACACCATGAGAGGAAGTGTCCAACAATTCGTCCTCACCACCTTGGTGCTGTTGGCGCTCCTTCTCCCGCGCGCCTTCCCCGCGGGAGAAAGTGGCACTAGCTCTGACTCATCCTCTGAGAACCCGCCACCCGCAGCCGGGAACGTTGTTGCGCAGATTGGCAGTCACGAACTGCGGATTGAGTTCGATCGCCATCTGCGTAGCCGCGTGATCGCCCGCTTTGGCAACAGGGAAATCGCGACCGGACCTTTTGCCTGGTCGGAGACCTCCTCCGGGAAGCAGCAAGAATGGCGAGATTTTCCCCTCGTGTCTCAAAGGCAAGAACCCGTTACCGACTCATTCGGAAAAGGTCGGAGGCTTGAACTCACGGGCGAGGCTGCGTCGTTGCGGAAGACCGTATCGGTCACGATCTATGATGACTTCCCATCTATCGCGGTCTTCGACGTGGAGTACACCAATGTTAGTGCTCGCCCGTTGCAAATCCGCGGCTGGAGCAACAACTCCTATCTGATCCAGGCGCCGGACTCTACTTCGGCTCCCGCCTTCTGGTCTTACCAGAGTGGCTCGTACGAGAAGCGGCCCAACTGGATCCTTCCCTTGCGTCCCGGATTCCGGCAGCAAAATTATCTTGGCATGAATGCGAGTGACTATGGCGGAGGCACTCCGGTTGTGGACGTATGGAGCATAGAGTTCGGCCTCGCGGTTGGCCACGTGGAGCCTGTGCCACGGCTCATCTCGCTTCCTGTTGCCATGCCAGACTCGCGTCATGCTCGCGTGGCAGTTCGCTCCACTCGGGAGCAAAGTCTAGAACCGGGAGAGTCCTTTCACACTCTGCGCACCTTCGTTTCCGTGCACCAAGGAGACTACTTCCGCACGCTGACGGAATACCGCCGACTAATGATGCGCCGGGGATTTCAAATGGCCTCTGCGCCCGACAGCGCCTATGGCCCGATCTGGTGCGCCTGGGGGTACGGGCGGACAGTCCAGCTCAAGCAGGTGTATGAGACGCTTCCTACCGTCAAGAAATTGGGATTTGCCTGGGTCACTCTCGACGATGGTTGGCAGAACAACTACGGTGACTGGGCGCTCGACCCCAAAAAGTTTCCCCATGGCGACGCGGATATGAAAGCCCTCGTCGACCGCATTCATCAAGAGGGCTTCAGAGCGCAGCTATGGTGGTCTCCACTGAGTGCCGTTCCGGATTCACAATTGCTTAAGGAGCATCCCGATTTTGTTCTTCTAAACCGCGACGGATCCAAACGAAAGATTTCGTGGTGGAATTCGGTGTACCTTTGCCCTGCCGACCGCCGCGTCATGGAGCAACAGAAAGCCCTAGTTCGAAAGATCCTGGGAGACTGGGGATTCGACGGCCTCAAGCTGGACGGCCAACACATGAACGGCGTGCCCGCCTGCTACAACCCCGCACACCACCACAAGCGCCCGGAGGACTCAGTGGAAGCGCTGCCCGATTTCTTCCGTGAGCTATACGAAACCGCTCGCAGCGTGAAAGCAGACGCGCTGGTAGAGTTTTGCCCCTGCGGCACGGCATATTCGTTTTACACCATGCCACACTTCAATATGTCGGTGGCATCCGATCCGGAAAGTTCCTTTCAGATCCGCTCAAAGGGCAAGACGTTGAAAGCGCTCATGGGCGACAACATCCCTTATTTTGGCGACCATGTTGAACTGAGCGACGGAGCGATTGACTTCGCTTCGACCGTGGGCGTGGGTGGGGTCGTCGGCACCCAATTCGTGCTTCCCAATCTGGTGAAGAAGCGCAGTACCTCCGATCTGACCCCGCAGCGGCAAAAGGTGTTTGAGCAGTGGATACAAATCTACAAAGACAACATGCTCTCACGCGGCGAGTACCTCGGGGCGCTTTATGATATCGGTTTTGATCGTCCCGAGGCTCACGCGATCCGCAAAGGCCAAGCAATGTACTACGCGTTCTTTGCTCGCGATTGGAGCGGCGCTCTCGAATTACGGGGTTTGCAGGACCGCCCTTATCATCTTGTGGACTATGTGAACCACAAGGACATGGGAACCGTACACGGCCCCAAGGCTGCGATCTCTGTTAAGTTCAACCAACATCTCCTGCTCCAGGCCTTACCTGAGTGAGTCCACGCTAGTCGCTTCCAGCGAGATATCCATGAGCCTCACCTGGCCGGACAACACAGCGCCAGCTGGGCCGAGTATCAATCGAGTTTTGGTAGCTCCTATCACCAGCTTGCACAAAGGTTAGTCACTGAAAACGGGCGCCAAACTGCTCTGTCCCCACAAGAAAAACTCTTGTGTGTTGAGGATCGGAGACAACCGATCGGGCGTGGCCGGAGTCCAATCCTGGGATTCTTAGGGGACGCCCGTCTGCATGGGCGGAGCATTGATGACAATGACGCATCTTCCCATATTCGTTATTGCCGCAGCGGCTTCCGGCGCAATGGCCGGTGGGCGTCTACTGGATCAGGTTCCGATGGCAAGGAACTTTTTTGTTGGTGTCTTTGAATGGTTTGGAGACCTGGGCCTATTCTGCGTCCGGCTAATTCGGGCAGCTATCACGCCTCCGTATGAATTCGGAGAGCTGGTTCGACAGTGCGACGCAATCGGGTCGAAGTCTCTGCCACTGGTGGCGCTTGCCGGAGCGGCCACCGGCGTGGTTCTTTCGTTACAGACACGCGACAGCCTGGTTCGTTTTGGTGCGAAGGCGTTCCTTCCTGCCGTCATTGTCTTTTCCATCATTAAAGAGAGCGGTCCGATTATTACCGGGCTGATTGTGAGCGGCCGAATTGGCGCGGGCATCGGCGCTGAACTTGGATCGATGAAGGTAACGGAGCAGATCGACGCCATGGAGGCCTCGGCAGTCGACCCTTACAAGTTCCTGGTTGCAACCCGCGTGATGGCCTGTGTTCTCATGGTCCCGCTTCTGACTGTGGTCTCTAATTTCTGCGGGATCTTAATGGGATGGGTGGCCAATCCCCTCTCCGAGCCAATTTCGCTGCGGCTATTTCTCGAACACGGTTTCAAGACCATGGAGTTCACCGACTATATCCCGCCCATCGTCAAGACCACTGTGTTTGGATTGACGATTGGGATCGTCTCCTGCTTCCAGGGAATCCGCACCCGAGGAGGCACCGAAGGAGTAGGAAGATCGGCCACCAGTTCAGTGGTGCTTTCGTCGCTGTTCGTCATTCTGGCCGACGTCATGCTCGTCCGACTGATCATGATGATCTGGGGGTAGGCAATGAAAGGGAACGGGAGTGAGATCCCGATACAAATCGCGGACCTGCAAAAGTCATTTGGCGAACAGAAGGTCCTGAAGGGTATCAGCCTGCAAGTCAAGAGCGGCGAAACCGTGGCAGTTCTGGGACGGAGCGGAGGCGGGAAGAGCGTGTTGTTGAAGCTGATCATCGGACTGCAGACCCCGGACGGGGGCTCAATTCAAGTTGCCGGCAAAGACATCACGAAGCTCGACGAGCCTCAACTGAACGAGGTGAGAAAGAGGGTTGGATTCCTGTTTCAGCAGGCGGCCTTGTACGACTCGTTGACCGTGGAAGATAACGTGGCGTTCCCATTAAGCCGGCATACCAAGCTGTCAAACGAGGAACGAAGCAAGCGGGTGCATGAACTTTTGGCTGACGTTGGGATGGATCGAGACCTCGGCAAGATGCCGTCTGAGATCTCTGGGGGCATGCAGAAGCGAGTAGGCTTGGCCCGCGCATTGGCCTTGGATCCCGAAATCCTCCTGTTTGATGAGCCTACGGCAGGGCTTGACCCGATCACTGCCGCCGAAATTGGAGATCTGATCATCAACTTGAAACGCAAACGGAAGATGAGCGCGGTTGTGGTGACGCACGACGTCCACGGCGCAAATGCCTATTCGGATCGTTTGGTTCTGCTTCACGAAGGAAGCATCGCGGCCGAAGGAAGCTTCGACGACTTGCAAAGCAGTCAGGATGAGTTTGTGAAACAGTTCTTCAGCTATAGCTCCAGGTGATGACTATGTCCAGAGCCTTTCGTTTGGGGGTGTTCATCGTTGTCGCGCTGCTGCTATTTGGCGCAGGGGTGTTTTGGATTGGGGAAAAGCATTTTCTGTTTAGTTCGACTTACCGGCTGAGTGCGGAATTTCCGAACGTGGCCGGTCTGAATGGCGGCGCCGAGGTGCGTGTCGGAGGCATCCACGAAGGAACCGTCAGGCAGATCCAATTGCCAGTGCGACCGACCGATAAGGTACATGTAGTGATGGAACTGGCAGATGGAACGCGCAGTGTGATCAAAAACGATTCCGTGGCTACCATCAGGTCTGAGGGCTTGGTGGGAGACAAGTTTATTGAGATTTCTTTCGGCTCGGAGCAAGCACCCAAAGTCAAGGATGGCGACACAATTCGTGGAGAGCCCCCACTGCAGCTTTCGGATCTGCTCAACAAGACGAGCGAGCTGCTCGACACCACCAAAGGAGCAATCGATAACGTCAATCAGACAGCCAGCAATCTCAACTCGATCACAACCAAAATCAATCAAGGTCAGGGATCGATCGGTGCCCTAATCAACGATAAGAAGATCTATCAGAACGTCAACGCCGGCACCAATGCATTCAAGGAAGACATGGACGCCCTCAAACACAACTTTTTCCTGCGAGGCTTTTTCAAAGAACGGGGGTACGAAAGTGCCGCCGATCTGAAGAAGAACGAGATCTCACAATTGCCTGACAAGCCGGCTGAGAAGAAGTTCGACTATGAAGCAAAGAAGATTTTCGACAAGCCAGACACCGCCAAGCTCAAGGATGAGAAGACTCTGAAGGACGCGGGAGACTTTTTGCAGAACAATCAGTTTGGTGTGGTGGTGGTCGCGGCTTATACGGACATGAAGGGTGACACCCAGCAGGATCACCTGCTGACCGAAGCCCGTGCCATGGTGGTGCGCGATTACCTAGTCAAGAATTTCAAGTTGGAAGACACCCGGATTAAGACGATTGGCCTGGGAAAATCAGACAAAGTAGCCGACGGCGGCAGCGTGGAGATCCTGGTCTATCCGGAGGGCACCGCAACCGCCCAGATTCCCAATTCAGCGCCCCCGAAGCAACAATAACGCCATTCTTATCGGGAGGGTGCAGGCGCGCCCTTCTCTTCCGGAGTCGCTTTTTGCGCGCCTTTTTCCAGGTGATCGCCCTCGGGCTCTTTTATTTCTTTGTCGTGAACCTTCTCTTTTTCGGGTGCTTGCTCCTCACGTCTCCCGGAGGATTGTTCGGCACTCTTCATAGCGGATGACAGAATGCTCGTCATCCTTAGCCTCGTCGCGCGCCACCTGACGCTACTGGCGTTGCCTGCCTGCTCTAAGTAAGGTGCGAGTTGATCATCGGTAGCAATTCCTCTGTCTTTCAAGAATTGCAGAATGGCAGCACTTTGCGTTTCCAGGGCTTCCAGAGACGGAAGCAATTCTTCCAGCACTTGCTCGGCTACGTTAACGTCCATGTCACCCTCCTCGGTAATTTCAGTGCTTTGGATGCACGAACAGCGATGGGCTGCGGCCCCGACCAGACTCTCAGGGCTTGACTTTGGACGGTTTTCTGCTAGCCTGCACCCGCTATCGGACGAAGTCTCAGTGAAGGCACAAATCTCCCAAGATGCAACGACGACTTTGCGCAGAGCGATGGAGCCCGAAGAGTCTGCTCCCGCCCGAATCCCCACCAGCTTTAGTTGTTTTCTGGACGCTCAGCCCGCCTCTTTGGTTCCGCGCTATTGGTTGCGGAAAAGGCAGGTAAAAGCGCTTGATCAGCACCTCATTGTTAGTCCTCGCTGCCACTTTTCCCGCGATAACAGCATTCGTATGCCCTTTCTCGACAACCGCTCGCTGGGTGAAGAAATCGCTTGGGTGTTGGATACGGCGACTGGGAGTGTTCTGCCTTTCTGGTTGGGGTCAACCTTTCGCGATCTTCTTTCCCACGCCCAGCCTGGCGAATCGGAGCCCCCGGGACTCAGTCCCAAGATACGTTCAGTTCTGGCGGCTGCTCAGGTTCTTGTTGAATCGGATTTTGACGAGCGGCGTCGCCGCGAACACGGTCGGATGGTAAAGCGTTGTGCGGCACAATTCCGAAGGAGCGGATATGCTCCCCTGCAAGGCCTGATTCATCCCTTTCATCTCGGGGCGCTGCGCACTTACTACCGGCAATTAGTTCGCGATGGAGACCTGCATCTCGGCGACGCTCAAACCCCTGGCCGCTACTACGCTCACAACGAACGCATCGCCTGTTTCTTTCATCATCAACTCGCAGCCGTGGTCGGTGATATTGTGGGCGCGCCCATAAAGCCGTCCTACGTTTACGTAGCTTCCTATCAGCCGGGAGCGCGATTGCTGAAGCACACTGATCGCCCACAGTGCGAGTACAGCATCTCAATGTGCATCGACTTCACTCCCGAGCCGCGCGTCCGGACTCGCTGGCCACTGTGTCTCGAAACCAAGGGCGGGACAGTAAAGATTTTCCAAGGAATCGGGGACGCGTTGCTCTACAGCGGGACGGAGCTGCTCCACTACCGCACGCCGCTACCAAAGGACTGCACTTCGACGTCGATCTTCTTTCACTACGTCCATCGAGATTTCGACGGACCGCTCGTCTAACATGACTGCAAGGCATCGCATCGTCGTATCCCTGGAAAACACTCCTTTCTTTGGCTGGCAGGCGAAACTTTTCTATTACTCCTGCGTTACCCGCCTGGGCTTGCCGCCCCTGTTCATCGTGCACGATACGGGAAGGCCGTGGGAACCGGAGTTCAATGAACTGGTTGCCGCGGGAGCCACCGTCAAAATGGTGCCCAGCTACGCAATCGACGATCGCCTACCCAGGAATACCGCAGGCACGCTACTGCACGCCTCCGAAATGTGCGCGGACGATGATTTCATTGTGTTGTGCGATCCGGATTTGCTTTTTGTCCGCAAAGTCACTTTCTCCTCATTTATTGCCGCAAACTACTACCCTTACCTGCAGTACCGCCAGCCCTCGGTGGAAGCGGCGGTTAAAAACCTGGGTCTGCAACGTGAGATTCAGTGCCGCAAAGACCCACAATTATGTTGTGGAGTTCCTTACGTCATCCCAACGCGGCTGGCCCGCCGCCTGGCTGAGACGTGGCTGGAGGCATTGGATGCGTTCCCCCAGCGTGGATTCACTGAGATGTGGACAGACATTATGTATGCCTTCGGACTGGCCTTGCTAAAACTGCGCATGAAGGTGCGCTTGACTCACATGGTCGCAACTAACTTTCTGCCTTATGCCAAACTGCAGCACGACATTGTCCACTACAGCAACGGCGATAAAGCTTGGGACAAGCGCCACTTTCTCCACCGGCAGGATGTGCACGGAGTGTGGCAGCCGCCATTCGAAGCAAAAGAAGGTACGGTGGTACACGAGGTATTTCATCAAATAAAACAGGCGCGGGCTTTCTACAGGAATATTGCTTGTTTCGGACAAGGCGAAGGTTAAGGGCTGCGAAAAGACTGAATTCAGACCCAGCGGATCGGGACCGGGCCGCACACCCAGCTCAGCAGGATGAGCTTCTCTCCACGGACTACTGGTTCGGCGCAGTGCAGGAAGGTTGCAGGAAAAATGATGGCTTTGCCCGCCTGGGGCGTAGCGGCATAGTTGAGCGAAGGGAAGCTAGTCTTACCGCCTTCAAAATCCTGATTCAAATAACACAACACGGTGAAGTAGCGGTTCGCAAATTCGTCCGCGCCGGCGTCGGTGTGGGGCACGTAGTGCCCACCCGGTTTATAGCGGACTAACTGCGTTCCCTGGCATACAGACAAATTTACATCCCAAACTCTTTTGATGAGCGGCTTAACGAGACATTGGATCTTTTCCTCAAACTCACGCTCAATCCCTGCAGCTAGAACCCCTTGAAGGATTCGCGCCGCCCGAGCCGCTGGATCGGGTATGGACTGGACGGCTCCATGATCGTGTCTGACGATTTCTGCATCGCTCCACTGGCGGGCCTGCCGCACACGCGCGGTCAGCACTGAGCAGCGGCGCGAAGTGTAGAGCGAGGTGGCGAAGACGCCATGAGCTTCGCGAGTATACAAAGCCATAGCCGTGTCGTTTCGCCGCAAGCTCCCCAAGGAATTACCGAGATCGCCGAAAGATTCGATCACAGCTATATCTCTATCGGCTTCCCTTTGGCCGAGCGGGAGGATGGCCGCCTGGAGTCGCGGGAGCACCACCCGCAGGGGGTTTGCCCCCGCCGGGAGTAGCCGGAGCGCCGCCAGCCGGTGGCTTGCCGCCGCCTGGCGTGGCCGGGGCCAAGGGTGGCTTGTTGCCCGGCGTGGCCGGAGCCAAGGGTGGCTTGTTGCCCGGCGTGGCCGGAGTTGGGAAAGCCGGAGGCGGATAAGCCGGAGCGTTAGTCAACCGGTATGTCTCCGAGAACTGTGCCTGCATATTCGGATCGGCCGGCCCCAACAATTCCTCTGGAACGGCAAACACGATCGACCCCAACAGTTCCTCTCGAATTGGTTCGTTGTA
>Ga0207139_1095_pt1 | contig 18788 bp, 23 predicted proteins | sample Alteio_BWMinHeat_7_FD_153585 | JGI IMG/M metagenome (GOLD analysis project Ga0207139, IMG submission 153585) | Enriched cells from forest soil in Barre Woods Harvard Forest LTER site, Petersham, Massachusetts, United States -... | ecosystem: Environmental > Terrestrial > Soil > Temperate forest >... | reverse complement strand
CGCTGGAAGCCATGCCTAGGGTCGCTGAGTTGATGGGCGTACCCGCGAAGGAGTTCATTGACACCTATGTGGAGTACGAGGAGGCGTTAGTCGAGCTTCGTAACGAAGAAATGAAGAGGAAGTTCAAGATGGCTGGTTGATTTCGGCAATAGGAGCATCACTGCATTCATGAGTGAACTTACTTCTGAGGCGCATTTCAAAAACATTCTATTGAATCGACGAGAGCTGCGCTTTGCTCTCATCTCTACCTCCGTGAACCACGTGGGTATGCCTGCGAAAATTTCGTTCAATCGAGACATGCCGCCGTACTCTGCGGCGGAAGCGGATTGCGTGATTTTCTCAATTGCGTCGATGGGGTTGAACTCGCTGGGTGATTTCGTTTTCAAATTTCAGAGGACGCTTCGAGAATACAAAATCGGAAATTTTTTGATTTTCCACGAAGGGCGATTCTACCTACAGAGAAAATTGATTCATGATCCAAACATCCTGCTCGAACTGGAAAAAATTCCGTGGCTCACGAACGTTCATCGTTCTGCCGGAATTGTTTCTGACTCGGGTTCCACCCAAATCATCTTTCATCGCGACTCGCTGACCAAACATGGTCATTTGTCTAAATGTACCTTTCAAGTTGTAGACACCTTCAAAGGTGATTCCGATACAATCGGCTCTGCCTTCTCGTCAAAGATCGACGGTCAACCAGTACTTCTTACTTGCGAGCACGTGGTCAAAGCTGCGCGAGGCAACCTTTTGGTTGTGGATAGCAACGGCAATCGAAGGAACGTGAAGGTCACATATCGATCGAAAAGCGTAGACGTGGCTCTCCTGGAGTTCACAGACGACCTACGTTCCGTCGAACATGCTCTTGAGATCGGAAGGGAGGACTTGTTAGAGGTAGATGACAAGGTCTTCGTCTGTGGCTATCCGAAGAGACTTGGAGGAACTCCAACACTCTCTAGTGGACACGTCTCGAAATTGGATGCCGAATTTGATAACGGAAATGGCTACATTCAAATCAGCGGTGCTGCCATTAACCCAAATAATAGCGGTGGACCAGTTACTGATAGCTTTGGGAGAGTGCTCGGAATGCTGACAATGCGGGGAGCCAAGGACGACCGGCTACAGAACATCTCCTTTGCAGAGCCAATCGGACGAGTGATTGAGATTTTGCGGTCAAATGGAAAGTTCAAATCATGAAGGCTTCAATGGCGATCGAGCTTGTTTGCCGATAGCCGCATTAGCGTTGGGAGCGTGTAAAATGCGAGCGGGATTCGTTGTGGCATACATCGTAATGGGGTCGTTTATCACAAAAGAGGCTCTTGCAGAAGGCTTTGACGATTGCGATTCAGAAAAGGTCTTTTCCGCAGTTAGCGGTCCAAACACGGAAAGGGGAAAGCTGGCAACCGATCTTCTCTACAACGCCCTCTCAGACAACGTGTACTCATTCGCGATGGCGTGCTCCGACAAAGCTGGAAAGGAAGCTCCGCAGGACACAGGGTACGAGAGAGACAAGTTCGTCGAGAAGCTCAAGAAGGACTCTACGATCAAGAAGGCAATGACCAGTGCCAAAAAGCTCGCGAGGGACAAGACGAGTGTGATTTGCCTTTCTGGAGAGGCGTTCTAGTATGCATATGATGAGAAGTTGAAGAGTTTCGTCTTTGCATCCAGCGCAACTGGTTCGCCATATCGCAAGGATCGAGTGACCAAGCTCCTAGAAATGAGCCTCGATCCCGGCTACCCGGACGTAACTCTAGGTGGATGGAAGCGCTCAAAATGTGAGCGGCATTTCAACCCTATAGACGGCGATACGAATGACTGCTTTGCGACCTTGAACGACGCTCCAGAGAGCGTGAAAGACTCGATCGCAAAAGCACTAAAAGAGAACAAGCCAGTCAATTCACGGCTATGTCTTCAAGGACCTTTCAAGATCGAATCACTTCGACCAAATTGGGATGCTGCCAAGAGCGTCTTTTTAGGAAACGGACCCAAGATCTTCGTACTGCCGTCATCGATTCAATTGGAGTTCCTCTCGGAGGATAAATCGTCCGTCCTCTGGACGGCGAAATGATTTCAGCGTTTTGGCATTGAAAGAGGCAACGACCTCTATTGTGAGGCGCGGATCGTAGGCAAATTTCTCGATCTCGATTATGACTACAAAAACCATCAGCGGGGTGGAGACGTGGGTGGCGACGGTATTTCTGCAATACGGTTGCGAATCGTCGGCAAGTTCCTACACGATCGGCGCGTAAAGGCTGGACTCACCCAGTGGGACGTTGCGAAGTCCCTCGGGTGGACCACCGCTCAGTTCGTTTCCAACTTTGAGCGCGGGGTGGCGTTGCCGCCGTTGGAGACGCTGCCGAAGCTTAGCGAGCTATTCGGAGTGTCTGGGAAAGAGTTCATCGCCGTGATGAGCCGGTACCAAGAGGCGGTGCTCGAACTTCATAAGCGGGAGTTGAAGGCGAAGTTCAAAGGGGTTAGATACCGAAATCTGTGAATCGCACGTGCTCTGCTAAGGTCAGAGTAGCGATTCAAAAATGGATGCTATTGCCTCTGCACTATCATCCGTAGTGACCCTTGACGAGGAATCCCAGGAAGACACGTTATCTTCCTTTTCATTCTCCTTCTTTATCTCGTCAATTTGATTCTCCAGCTCGGCAATCTCGTCCTGAATGGCGAAGCCCAGCGCGTTCTCGATGTTCTTTGCATCTGAGAGCGCGCTCTCCAGGACATCGAGGTCGCCCTCACTTTCCATTGAACGAAGCATGTCGATCGTCATCGCCTCAACTTTCGATGAGAAAGTGCGAAACTGGTCGTCCGAAACATGATTGCGGTTCGACCCAATCCAAAGGGAAGATGCGAGAGCCTCTTCCATGTCTTCGGGTTCGGAAAGTACTACCGGCAATGAAGCGCGCTTCCATGCAGCAAGCTCCGCTGCTTTGTGCTGTCCACTGCCTTCCAAATCATCGAGCAATGAACATATGTGCGAAGCCCAAATCGTCGATGGAGAGAGGTGGGTAGGAGAAAAGAATGTCTTACAAAGATTGCGTATCAGGGTAGCGAAACCCTTCGTCTGAAGACGGGTGGAGAGTGCGATTCCCTGCCGCATGCGCTCAATCGGATCGTTTGGAGCCTTTTTCATGTCGGGTCGATCGGGTGAATATTTGTAAGTCAACGTGATACTAGGAGCCATGAAAGTTGTCGAGAATGCCCTCCGAAGATGCGGCTCAAGAGCTTGGAGATGTTGCTCGGCTCTCTTGGCATCCGTTGCTCCGTCGTTTGGCGATACGAGCGCGACTACTCGTAAGGGTTGTTCGAAGTAAATGGCTGCCTGGAGCAATTCAACCACAGTGTCAGGGTGACTTCGGAAGTGACCACTTATGAAGTCAGCGATAGAGGGATTGTGAAAAGCAGCCGTCGAAGTTGAAGCGTATCTAACAATCTTAACGAAGTTGCTCTCAAGTTCCTTCAGAGATGTTTCAAAATCGGTGGGAGAGTTGGTTGTTCGATAGTTGTCGGCTTGTCGGTTGTGGAACGAGAGAAATGCTGCTCTAAGGTCTTCGATGGCTACTTCAGTTCCACACGTCGCCAGAACAAAGAGAAGGTGCCTAGAAGCGTCACCGATGCGGTTTCGGAATACGTGATCCCAGATTTCCGTCGGATTGTCGAGCATCTGAAGGAAGTGCTGCGGATACTTCGAGGCTTCAATGCCTTCAAGTATCTTGGTTTCTGTGAGCGCGGCAATGATACGAGGATTGTAGTTCGGATGTTTGATGATCGGTTCGTACCCTTTCGTTGCTACGATTGCTTCGATGTGTGAGGGCGGGACATTTTGAAAATAGAGATGATTCGCTAGAATTTTGGCTTTGTCGATCTTGCTGTAATCTTCGAGAGAAAGGATGAATTTCTGCGTGTCGAGATCGGCTCGATCGAGGACTTCGTGTGCTCGCTTTGCCTGAGCCAAAATATAGTCCCTTGTCGTTAGAATAAAACGCCGATTCTTAGACTTACTGCACGTCTCAATTAGATTAAGCAATCGCTGATCTTCATTCTTTGAAAGCTTGTCACCGGCACTTGTCTGCCCCAGGAAGTCATCATAATAGAAAAGCTGCTTCGATTCAGGCTCTCCCATGACATCGAACGCCTCTTCGATGTCTTTAACGACATGAATCACATCCCAGCCGTTGGCGAGATGATCCGCGCAGAGAATGTGAGCAAGAGTTGTCTTTCCAATGCCCGGTAGTCCAGAAATGATGCATGTGTGGTTCTCGTTTAGGATCTGCTACAGATGAGACGTATGTCGAGAGCCTGTTAGCAATTGTTTCCTTAGTCATTCGTGATTGAGTAAAGACCGCATTATTTAAGATTCTTTCAAGAATCGAGACACTAGAAAACCAAAGCTTGAAATGGCGTTTTTGAATTTCTGGATTCTGCTCAAGAAGTTGGTTGAGCGGCTTCTTGCCAATGATGTCATCTTTGGAGATGCAGTAGGGGCTGAGTGCTGCGTGAATTTTGTCGATGTTATCAACAGAGAGATCAAAGGAGGTAACCAACACGTATCTCTTTGGCTTGATCCGTTCGATCTTTGGTATCTCCTCCTTGATCTTGCTCAGAAGTTTGGGGAACGACGAAAGCCGATAATGCTTGCACTGGACGACAATTTCAGCACGATTTCCGGAGCCTGCGAATCGAAGATCAATTCCCTTGTCTGCCCCCTGGCGAAATGTCTGAAGTAGCATACCGAAGTCTTTTGAGAGGAGATCGGCAGCGAGAGCTTCAAAGTCGTAAGGGGAAAGTGTCGAGAAATCGTAGTCCGACATCTATGGTTCTCCACTAACTGTCTCGAAGATGAGCATTGGATTGAGTGCTGGGTGCCTGGATGTGCATGGGTCAAATTCTAGATTACAATGGCGGTGTAAACAAGCGGCGGTGGGAAGTGCCATGAATTGTTTCGGCGACCGATTAGTCGGGATAACTGCCGAGTATCGCCATCACACTGGTAGCCCGATACGAAGGAACTTTTCGACGCAAACGATTTCCGATCAGGCAGTTGATGCGCGACCTACTCGGTAGCCGTTTAACGGTCACACTTGAAATGTAGCGGGTTCAAATGGGTGGCAATTGGTATTCGCTTGGGTCGCAAATGAATTGGGACATGGGGCAACTCTCGGGGGTGCTGAACTCTCGGGGGTGGGACTACAAGGTAGATGACAGGGGGCACGTGCTGGTCGATTGTGACGATACTGGTGAGTTGCTGCGCGCAACGAGTCACTGTCGCAGACGCTCGTGAAGAAACCATTTCAGAAATCTCTCCCCATCTGAAGGGCGGCTCACTTATGGGCGAGGCAAACTTTGGGAGCATCTGAATGGCGAAGCGGGATCCTGAAAAAACAAAGCGCAACAAGCTCATTGCCGAACTCACCAGTGATCTGAATAGCCGCCTTTCTGAAGTGTTGAAGGAGAGCGGCTTTGCGTCACAGCAATCGCTCCATGGATGCATCGGTCAGTTCAACGCAAAGTTCATCGACGTAAAAAACGCGGTGATTCCGACGCCCGAGATCTTTCTCCAATTGTGGATGCGCGGGTGCCTTCGCAATATCGAGGCTCTTAAAGCAAGCAGTGTTTGGTACAAGAATACGTCAGAATTCAAAGTCTTCCGAAATATGAAACATCTACCGGTGTTTCGACAGTACGCCGAAACCTTTCTCAAGAGAACCCTCTGGAACGAGTACGAATCTCTTACCAAAACGCGACCAACAGTAGAAGATGCGGAGCTTTGGCTCGGCGAAAACGATGCTGACTTTGGATTACTGGTCGCACCCAGGTTCCAAGGTGGTCAGTGGGAAAACGACAAGAGCGAGATTCGCCATTTCAAGCCGAATTATTGGACCATCGCTCATGTACTTGAGACAGGGTTCGTCATTCCCAATGTTGAAAGGCGGATGAAATTCAACGATGTCGATGAATACCTGACTTTTTTCCAGGACATTCTCGTTCGACCCTCCAAATCGAGTCACGAGAAGGCAATTGCTGGTCTCTATTGTGACTTCGTTCGCAAGGCGTCTGATCCACTTCAGGTTCCACTACTCATTCCGCAGCTTCGCTATGACGGACTTGAAGAGCGTCACAAGTACAGACTCGATTTTTGTGTCATAGATCCGACGACGCAAGAAAAGGTTGGATTTGAACTGTCACCAGCGTCAACCCATTTGAAAGTGACTAAGATTAAGGAAAAGTCGCAGCGCGAGGTGAACGAGGAAATTCGGGAGAACTTCGAAAGAGAGATGAGGAAACTAAAGAACTTCTTCTTCAATCGGGGAATTTACGTCGTCATTTTTACCGATGAAGATCTCGCAGATCACAATGCAGTTTTCGATCGAATTTCCAAATACCTCTTGTCGAAGAGCATTTCCATTCAGCTCGAACTAAATTTCAAAGAAGATTTCTACCGGACAAGATTGTAAGGCTATCACCATGCTTTGACTGCGCCATGGGAGTCTTTGAGGTGTTACTTGATGACAGTAAAAAATGAACTGAAGAAAATCTTCGCGCAAATGCAGAGAGAGGCAGCGGATCTTCTTGGTCTTGCCGAGTTCTCTGAAAGATACTTCATCAAAGGTCGGTCTGAAGTTACCTCATTGCTCATGCTTTATTCCTGTGTTGAGGTGGCGTACAAAGTAGCCACCACGTCAATTCTGAAAGAGTCATTCAAAGAGGAAACGAACGTCCAAACTGCCATCCATGAAGTCATAAGAGAGTCCATAGAAGCGGATGCAAGTGGGGTCCGGTCTCGCTTTCTGCTCTGCATTCAAGGTCAAGTAATTGCTGCATATGGGGAGGCGGCTCGCGAAGACGGTCGAAACTTCAAGAGGAGCGAACATAAGTTCATCACTCAGACACTTGAGAAAATGCAGAGATTTCGCAATCAAGTTGCTCACGCGGCATGTCGCTACATGGACAAGAGTTTGACGGAAGTGGATGAAAACGTGGGATTCACACTGAAGGAAGCATTTGGAGCAACCCTGACTGCGACTTGGGGTGTGGTGTCGTTCCTTCGATTGCATCAAATAGAGCGTGCTCATATTGACGAGCTTATGCGGATCGAACACATGGGACCAGATGACTTCTGAGGCGCAAAAGACGATGCATTGGCGTTTGAAGCTGTTGGAGGGCGACCATGGAGTGGGACAAAAAGATCGAAGACTTCTTTCGCAAGTGGGTTGAACGACCTGGCGTGATGCTAATAGTGATGGCGTTGCTCATCCTATTTGATTTTGGAATGCACCAGTGGGCATATGGCGGCAACCAGAATGCGCACATTGGAACGTTTGGCGATTTTCTGTCTGGCTGTTGCGCGGTGATTCTCGTCATTTTTGCGGTGCTTGAGACAAGACAATGGCGGCGGCGGAGTTTGGTAGAAAAGAAGCACGAGAAGGCAGAGGGAATGCTCGGCATTCTTTCTCGTCTTCAATCCTTTCTTCACCCTATTGTTCATCCGGTGGGCATGGTCGAAACCAGAGACGATGAAGGCGACATCGCCGCTCCGCTAAGAGAGTATCGTAAACAGTTTCTAGCAGACGATTTTAGCGATCTGTACTTGGCATGTGAGTCGGCGTGGCTGTATTTTGAAGACAAAGGTATCGAAGATGCCTTGGAGAAGGCGCTAGAGGCTTACGATGAACTCCGGTCGAAGATCTTTGGATACTATCATGCGATAATGATCGTTCGGCGCAATCCTCAAGAGGTGGGCAAGTGGATTCGGGAAATTGAGAATGAGGAATGGTTGAATCGTGTGACGAAGGCAAAGGACGAGTTGCGAGATCACTTGAAGAAGGAACTCCAACTTCAGGTGGACTGAGGTGATCCTCCCCCTTGGTTGCTCTGTCTTCGTGGGGAGAACCACCCGCTCGGGTGGCTCTTGCGATGTCGTGGGCACGGTCGAACTATTACTACTTCGTCAGGTCCGCCAGGATCGTGCGAGCAAGGGGATGGTGCTTCGCCACGGAGAAGTTGATCCGCCCACCCTCGACGGTGAAAGTGATCCCTTCGGTCGAACCGGTTGGCACTACGCGAGTGGCACCCGTCGCCGTTACTTGGCTACCGCTAGCACGCGCCGTCCCGCGACGAGGACCGGTAGCCTTTCTGATCGTCGGGACCGATACGCCGAACTTGGTCGCCAACTGAGCCAGAGTGGAGGTGGTGTCCGCCGCGATCTCTGCCCGCTGTTCGTCGGTGAGCTTGCTGCGTCCGTCCATGCCGGAGGCTTTCCTCCGTTTGCCAACTTTGCCGGAGCGGTAGCGTTGAATGGTGTTGATGCTGGTGCTGTACTTGTCCGCCAACTGCGCCAGCGTCATCGTCGTCGGTTCGGCTGCGATTGCTTCACGCTCTTCCGGCGTCAGGCGCTTTGCCGTTCCTGTGCTCCTCTTCGACTTCACGTTCGTCTTCGTCTTAACCGTCCGTTTAGCCGCCATGTTCCATAGCTCCATAGTTTGTGCAAGACCAATGAAGGCTACATATTGACCACTTTCCGAAGGCAATACCAATGGTGTTTTTTTGGATCACCGGTTGGGTAGACATAACTCGTGATGATCTTTGCGGTCATGGAGGCGCGGGAATTCCTTGTACATCGTCGGCGACGGCGTAAGATTCAGACAGGAACATCTCAAGGTTTGAAATGTCGCGGATTCTTGGAGTCGAACACAATGGCGAAAGGGAAGAATGAGGCACTGCCGTCAGTGCCACCGACACAAACACCGCATCAAGCCGTGGGGCTCCTTGAAAGGCAATTGGCTCGTTTGGGGGACATTGAAAAGCTTCAGTACGGGGACCCCAATATTGGCGCTTGGGAATCGACTACGGAAAATGTTCTTCACGCCGCCTTTGGAAAGCCCAACGGGCTGCCGCACGACAATACGGAGAGATTTTGCGACTGCGTAAGAGTATTCGGCATAGTTGACCCCGACACCGATCTCCAAAAATTTCATGAAGAGGCATGCAGGAAGCGCGGACCACTTCTGGAGTCTTTCATCGAAGAATTGCGGGATATGAGTCCACCATCCTCTTCGTATCCCGACCAATCACATCGTTTGCACGGGGAAGTTGAACGTGTAGCTGGGAAACTCTTTCGTGACAGTCATTATAAGCAGGCAGCGCTAGAGGCATTCATCCTCGTTATCAACTCGCTTCGCAAGAAATCTGGCATTGAACTGGACGGTGACAAACTCATTGCGCCCGCTCTCGGGAGCGGAAACGGTCGGCTGCCTGTGGTTCAGTTCAACGATTTCGCTACCGCCGCAGAGAAGGACGAGCAGCAAGGGTTGATGTTCGTTTTCAAGGGACTTGTCGGTCTACGGAATAACAAAGCGCACTCCAACGTCCTTTTCGACGATCGAGATCGTGCTTACGAATACTTGGCTTTGGCTAGTCTTCTCCTTCGACTTCTTGAACGAGCAAAGGTTAACCCACCCCCTCCATAGCGCCGGAAGCTAGATCGCGCAGAAATTTCTGCATCAATGCGAGGTCGGGTAGATCGGCAAATCAATAATAGCGCCTTGTCCTCGTAACATCTGATGACAGCGTTTCTCACTATTCCAACGGAAATACGTGAATTGGCGCTTCCCGCTGAGCCAGTCTCGCTCTATCTCGCCAACGGCGTCACGATCTGACGGAAATGTTACCAAATCGGTTCGTCGCAGGGTGAGATCCCGTTCGCCAAAAGTTGAGTTAACAATGTTGGCGACTAGATTTTTTGTGTCCGTGCTCACAAAGAAGAAGCACCTTGGACACTCTGGCTGGGGTCCGGCACTTCTTACGACATGCACATGCGGCATAGGCAATGCGAATCGTGCGCCGTCGCACCAGACAATCCAAACGCTACGAATTTTGGTGGTGTGGTACTTGAGTGCATACTCGCACTTGGTTGCTTTGCTATCCGGATAGACTAGATGCCAGGGTTCTTCGTAGTCCGGAAGCGTGTTTTGTATTTCTCTAATGGTGAATTCCGGAAACGGTTCGTAGAAGAACGACTGTCCTTGGTCGTCCTCGCTGCTCTCCCAATTCCTGGTGTCTCTTAGGTAGATCGGGAATCGCTCGCTTGGTGAGCTTTCGAGACCAAGTCGTTGTCGAAACATGAACTCGATTTCGAGATCGGTCGCACTTCTGTCCTTCGGGGTATTGGAGTCGGCGCTTCGTGTATAGACGACACCGCAGCGCACCAACGTCTTCCCGTTCTTGTGGTCACGCTCAATTATGTATGGTTTGTCGGGGCGATCTTCAATGCACAAGACATCGACTTCTTTGTCGGCATGCATGACCTGAAGCATCTTCATTCCTGGCATCCGATTCACCGCCTGCTCTCGGAGAAGATGCGCTACGTCGGCTAAGGACCTGCGGTGATCCGGCGGCACGCCGACGACGGCTCTGGGGCTGTCGCTCACCCCAAAAACCAAGTAGCGGTTTCCCGCTTTGCGGGAGTTTGCAAGGCACAACACATCATGAACAAGGTCGGCGGCATTCTCGTGATGTTTCGCCTTGAAGTCGAGTAATTCGCTTTCGGGAGAAGCGAGGAGTTCTTCCAGGTCAACGTCCATCATGAATCTCCTTTGAGTCAGAGGACAGTATGTGTATTGGTGCTGACGCCGAGATCTGTTGTGCAGCTCTTCTGACACGTAACAGAACTTATGCCAGGTATGCTACCATGTTTGTATGCCCGAAAACTCGAAAGACGGACGGAAGCTGTCCCATGACGTGCTTGAGGCAATTCGCCTTCGAGTCGTCGAGCAGATGCTCCGTGGCGAATCGCCCGAGGCTCTAAGCCGAGCATTGGGCTTCAATGCCAAGACGCTCTATCGCTGGAGAGAATTGTACGAGAAGGACGGCTGGGATGGTCTCAAGGCGAAAGCGGCTACCGGTCGCCCTCCATCGCTGACCGGTGACCAACAGGACTGGCTTGCTCGCCGATTCGGGAAGACCGGAGGTACACCGGAGCAAGTAGTCATGGTGACGAAGAGGAATCTCGGCATCGAGATCAGCGAGATGACCGCCCGCCGGATGGCGGAGAAGCTGGGTATCGAGGTGTCAGCGAAAGGGACGAAGCGGAATGGCAAAGGTGCGCGCATCCGGATTCCTCTCAATCGGATCGGCAGTAAGTTTCGGAGTGCACCTTGGATCGTTAGCTTCTTCCCGAAACATAAAGTGTACGTCGAGCCATTCGCCGGAACTTGTGCCGTACTCTTCGAGAAGCGCCGCTCCGAGGTCGAGATCATCAACGACGCAGACGAGCGCCTCATCAACGTCTTTCGCCATATCCAGAAAAATCCTGAGAAGCTCGCTGCCATACTTCAAGTGACCCCCTACTCAGAAGCTTTCTCCGAGTTGAGGGGTAAGTCCGGTAGCCTTCAGGACGCCGGGTACTACATGGCGAAGTGCGCGCAGGAGTTCGTTGGTGGCGGACGGTACTGGTCGCCTGACAAGTCCAACACCCGTGGTCGAGTGGCTACCTGGAACAGGTGGTTCGAGCGCATCGCACCGGCAGCGCAGCGGCTCAAGGGTGTACAGATCATGAGCACGGATGGGGTAAACGCCATCCGCCGAGTCGCCGATGTTGAGGACGCGCTGATTTTCTGTGACCCGCCGTATGCCGGATATGACAAGTTCTACGACCACCAGGTAGACCGAGAGGCAATGGCGGAGGCGCTGCGGGCATGCAGGGGGAAGGTCATTGTGTCGGGGTACGAGCCCGACGAAGAGCTTTTCCGTGGTTGGTACAAGCGGGCGCGGCTCGTCAGCCCCCGGGGCAGGGGACGGCGCTTGGAACTCCTGTTCGCCACCTTCCCGTTGAGATCGAAGACGGGGTGACGGCTCCGGTCGCCTGGCTGCAAGAAGAGGAGTTCAACCGGATGCGGGCGTGCGCCGTCGATAACGCCGTTTGCTACCAATTGCTACCAGCGACCTGGGATTTCCTGCTATTTCGTGAAACGTCGTGGTACGATGTTGCGGCGGGATCGTTTTGAAATGGTTGAATAACCTAATTTTTACCTTGACTTGGTGGTGGCGGGAACAAATCCCCTATCCTCCATTCCCCTGCCACCCTGTCCTGTGGCACTCCTTCCATGGCTGCAATCGACGACGTCACTAAATCGATTCTCACGGGTGATTCGTCCGTAGAGTTGGCTCTCATTTTTGGCTCCATGGCGAAGGGCTCTGGACATCCGCAGAGCGACGTCGACATCGCCTTGGCCGGTCGTTACCCGCTTCCCCCGGAGAAACTCGTAGACCTCGCCACGCGACTCACCCTCGCGCTGGGTCGCGAGGTCGACCTAGTCGACCTAAACGCGGTAAGTTCTGCCATTCTCCGGGAAGCACTTACGAATGGACGGGTGCTCCTGAACAAGAATCCCGAGCTCTTCGGAGCAATCATCAAACGCATGTGGTACGACCAGGCCGATATGATGCCCTATGTTCGACGCATCCTTACTGAACGGCGCAAGAGCTTCCTTGATGAGCCCTGATGTACTGGCCAATAAAATCGAATCGCTTCGCAGGTGCATCGCGCGGATCGAGCAGAAGCGACCAAGCTCCGCGGATGACCTGCGAAAGAGCGCCGACCTTCAAGACATCATGGTCATCAATTTGGAGAGAGCCGTGCAGGTCTGCGTCGATATCGCGGCCCACCTCATCAGCTCACGCGGCGGTGCGGTGCCGGGAACGATGGCCGAGGCGTTCTCGGCTCTTGCTACCGCAAACGTCATCACTCCCGCGACGGCCGAGCGCATGCAGAAGGCCGTCGGCTTCCGGAACATCGCCGTTCACGAGTACGAGAAGATCAACTGGGATATCGTTTTTAAAATCGTGACGATCCATCTTGAAGATTTTCGCCAGTTCGCGCGCGAAGTGTTGAAGGCGCCCGGCACTTAGGTGCGGGGCACATTAGCCGCGCAAATCGATTCCATGCTCGAGATACGCCTTGAGGCAGTTGAGCATGTCCGTCCATCCTTTGGCATTATCCAAAGCTCCCTTTACCCCAGGTTGATCGCCGCGCCAGCCGTCTTCCGAGACGATCACCATGGTCTTGTCTGCTGACAACGCTTCGAGATTGAATGTGAAGATGGTTTCGTAGTCGGCGCCACCGTATGCCTTCCACGTCAGCTTCAAATGATGGGGCTCCTCGACGGCGAGCACGCGGACTTGATTGTCGCCGTGCTGGTCCCACGTCCAAACGAGCTGCGCGCCAGGTTCGATCGGCCCGCTGGCGCGGTGGGCGAAAAACTTTGTCATGATCCGGGGGTCGACGATTGCTTGAAAGACCTCGGCGATCGGCTTCGCTACCTGGGTGCGCACGGTAAAGCCAATTTTCTCGGGCATATCCATTGGGAAACCTCCAATTTACTTGAGCGCGGTCCTTATATGTTATAGAAACATAACATGTCAAGAGCGACGCATCGCGATATCGACGAGTCCGTTTTCAAGGCCCTGGCCGATCCCACCCGGCGTGGAATCTTGGACCTCCTCTACGTCAATGAGCGAACGACGGGGGACCTGGTCAGCGCGTTTCCAAAGCTTTCCCGCTGTACCGTGATGCTGCACCTCGGAATCCTCGAAGAGGCCGGACTCGTGATCGTGCGACGCGACGGCCGCTTTCGCTGGAACTACCTGGACGTGGCACCCATCCAGCGCATTCAGGAGCGTTGGATCGGAAAGTACGCGGAGCGCGCGGCGGCCGGCTTGCTCGCGCTCAAGAGGGAGCTCGAGGAGTAAATTGGGCGGGCCCCTGCCCTTGCGACGCTGGTCGAATGTCGGGACGTGAGGCCCTCGTGAACCTGATCAAACCGCATCGCCTCCCAGCATCGGCAACGCTCGGAGTCATCGCGCCCGGGACGCCGATCACTCTGCCCGCCATGGGTCTTGATTACGGCCACACGGACCCGCTCCTGACGCTGCCCATCGGCATCGAGGCCGAGCTCGATGCCGATGCCGGCACGCTTACGCTGCTGGAAAGTGCGACTGTCTTGAGCGGGCGTGAACGAGACTAGTTCGTCGACCCGCCGTTGAACGGATAGGTTTTGATCTTCTCGACGCACTTGTCCAACGCCGTGAAGGACCCAGGATACTTCGCCTCGTTGTGACCGTCGTTGTAGTTCTTCCCGTCGAGACGGAAGACATAGTAGAGCGACGTGTTCGCCATGGCGCAGATCAGGCCGTTGGCGGTGCCGCCGATCGACTTCTGGCACTCGTCGGCGCTCATCGCGCGGTAGCCGTAGCGTGTGGCGTTATCGGCGGTCGTGGGCATGAAGAAATGCCCGTCCCCCATGTCGGCACAGGTCAGGCCTTGACTGTTCGGCGGCGGCGCCGGCGGGTTCGGCGTCGTCGGCGCGCTCGGCAGGCCGGCAATGCAGTCGTCGATCGACGAGTAGTTGTTGGGGAAGCTCGGGGTCACGTGCACGCGCGAGCCGTCGCTGTGGTAGATATAGAACGTCTTCTTCGCGACGCGCGAGCAGATCATGCCGTTCACGACGTGGGCGATGGCCTGCTGGCAGGTCGAGAGGCTGCCGAACCCCGTGCCGCCGCCGACCGGCTGGCCGCCCAGCGCGGGGTAGATGCCGGCGCCGTCGCCGCCGTTCCAGCAGGTCCAACCGGCTCCCGCCTCGGCGCCATCGGCCGCCGTCGGCACATTGGGATCTGGCGCTGGCTGGCAGGCAAAAGTCGTCGTCACGACCTGCTCCCGCTGCGAATCGTCGCCGTTGGGAAAGGTGCCGACGTTCAGGGTGGCCGTGCCCGCCTGGCCGCTAAGCATCGCCAGGTCGACGATGATCTCGTCGCTGCCCTCGTCGCCGCGGTCGTGGCCGTAGTAGCAGCGACCGTTGATCTGCTGGGAGCTGAAGATGCCATAACGGAACTGGATCGACGCGTCGTCGACGTGCAGGCCGCTTACCGTGATCGCTTTGCCGTTCTGCGCGTTGGACTGATCGACGCAGGTGAAGGGAAAGCGCGGCGTGTCCTGGACACCCGTGGTGACGCCGTCCTCGAAGTTCGCCGGCAGGGGAAACGGCGCGACGGGCCCGCAGTGGGCGCCACCGGCCGTGGCGCCGCTATCGTCGCGCAGGCCGGAGCCTGCCTGCGTCGTTTTGCATGCAGCCAGAATGACGACGATTCCAAGAAGACCGTTGGTGCGCATCGTGACATCGCTCCCGAGCGAAAGGTGTGGCGCTTCTGAGCCTTTCGGGTCGGTAGATGCCAAGCCATCTTAACGGTGGCCCCAGGGGGAGCGTGCAAATAGTCGCCGAATCAACAACATAGGGCTATGGAGTGAATTTTCGTCTAGTCGCTAAATCTTCACAATGCCATGCTAGCGTTTGCCTATGAACACACCGGTCATCGTTCCGATTGCATCCTTGAGCGAAGAAGCGCTCTGGTCGCTGGCCCGCGAATGCCTGCTTCGGCAACTGGGCAATGACGATCCAGGCGGCCATGACCTGGAGCGGGATACCAGGTCGCTCGTGGCCTCGCTCAGGGCGGGCAAGCATTTGGTGACCTTCGACCCCGTCACCGAATCGGCCGGCATCATCAAGCGCGACTAGGGGAGCCCTTCGTGAAGGTCTACAGCGTCGTCGGCTATGGCGTGATTCTGGCGTTCGCGTTGGCGAGCGCATATTTCGCTCCGCCGCATCTCGGCCCTTGGAAGGGCTTGCTGGTCGGCGCTGCGTACTTCCTGAGTTGTTGGTTCGTAGTCGGAGTCTACTTGGCCGATGTTCTACACCTCGGCATCGCCCACAGGTCTCTCGACTACAAGCCTTGGTTCATCAAGGCCGTCACGATTGTGAACAACACTTTCGGCCTCTACGTGAATCCCATCACCTGGGTCAATCGCCACCGCCTGCATCACAAATATTCGGACCACCCCGGCGATCCGAACAAGCTGGCGAGTGACGGCTTTTGGCGGACCATGTTCCGCTGCGCGCTTCCGTACAAGTCGCAGGCCAACCTCGCGCACGACCGCATATTGAAGTCTTGGCCCTTTCGGATCACCGCGAACCCGGTCTTTGCGGTGGTCTCGCAGGTCTTCAACTTTGGTCTCCTGTGGTGGGCGGTGCAGAATCTCACCTTCGCGCTCATTCTATGGTGGGGGATGCGTCTCTTCGCGCTCTGGGTAAACATGGTGCAGAACTACTGGACCCACGACCGTGCCTTTGGCTACCGCCGCTATGAAGACGCCCACGACAACGCCATGAACATCAAGGATTGGCTACCCGTCACCGCGACGTTCAGCGCCTGTTTCCAGAACAACCATCACCACAATCCCAGCCTGCCGCGCCTCAGCCACGATGAATCCGAGTACGACTTCGGCTTCCTGACCGTCCGGCTCTTGAAATGGCTCAACCTTTGCCGATGAACGGACCGAAGAACTGACCGACGAAGGTCTTCGGAATCTTCGCGTGCGCGAGGCCGTAGCGCTCCGGCCATAGACCTTCCGGAGAGTAATGCGTCCCGAACAGCCGGTCGATCCACGGAAAGTGGATGGCGAAGTCCTTGTCGATCGCTTCGTCGTGCGAGGCGTGGTGCCAGTGATGATGCCGCGGCAGGACGATCCAGTTCTCGATCCAGGCAGGATCCGGGGAGAAGTTGGCGTGCTCCAGGGTGGCATGAATGGTCACGAAGACCAGATAAGCCACGACCACCGATTGCGAGAACCCGAGGACCATCAACGGCGTGAGGATGGTCGTCCGGACCACCACGACGTCGACGAAGTGCGACCGGGAGCCGGCGATCCAGTCGAGCGCCTGGGCATTGTGATGGATCGCGTGGAAGCGCCAGAGAAAGGGGACTTTATGAAACGTGCGGTGGATCGCGTACTGCGCCAGATCGGCGATCAGGATGGCGAGGAGGAATTGCACCACCCACGGCAGTTGGCTGAGCAGCGATTCGGTGCTGGAGAGCGCGAACCACTTGGTGGCCATCGTCGCGGGGAGCACGAACAAAAACGACAGGATCTGGATTGGCAGGTGGGTGGAGAGGAAGTAGACGACGTCGAGAGTCCATTCCTTGCGGAAAGTCCCCTGCTTTGGATACTGCGGCCACAAGCGTTCGAGGGGCACGTAGATCAGACTCATCATCAGGAGATCGAGCAGGAACCAGTCCAGGCCGATGGCTGGCCCGGCATGCAGCGATTCATTGATCGGCACGCTGGCGCCGCCGAAAAGCGTCGCCACCATCGCGAGCAAAGCGCCCGTCAAACCCAGGGTCTTCTTCTTCCGGAGCAGCGAGGAGACGACGCCGAAAAGGAACGCGGCACCGATCACGCCTTGAATGAAGAGGCGCATATAGGCCATTGGGTAGTGCGGGCGCAGATCCGGGTAAGTGAGGAGCTGGGGATAATGCAGGCACAAGACCGCGCCGCAACCCAGGAGCCCAAAAAAAACCGACAGGACGCCGCTCCACCAGCCGGTGCCGAACCCGGAGGGCTCTTCATCCCCGAAAAATGTCTCAATCCGCTCCTCGAACGACATGACTAAAGGATACCATGGCGGCATGTTCCCCAAATCTGTGTTCTTGCTGAATCCGACCGCGGGCGGTCGCGGCTGCGGGAGCCTGCGCGCCGACCTCCTGAAAGCCTTTGGCCCGATCGACCTGGTCGAGACGCGGAGCCGGGAAGACGTCATGGAACGGGCCCGGAAGGCGTTGGCTGGCGGCACCGAGATGGTCGTCGCCGTCGGCGGCGACGGTACGGTCAATGCCGCGGTCCAGGGCTTCTTCACGGCCGGGAAGGCCGTTCGGGCTGACGCCATGCTCGGGGTCATCGGCTGTGGCACGGGCTCCGACTACGTGCGCTCGCTGGGCTTCGCGCGCAGCTGGCGCGAGTACCTCGCGACGCCGCGGCCAAACCTGGTCGACGTGGGCGGACTCGAAGCGGGCGGCGCCGAAGAAAGGTTCGTGAACATGGCCAGCTTCGGCATGTCCGCGGTCGCGGTCGCCGGGAAGAACCGCGCCCCCTTCTGGCAGCCGAAGGTCCTTCGGTACCTCATTCCGACCGTCGCGGCGGCCGTCCAGGAGAAGCCGCAGCCGGTGCGCGTGACCTTGGACGGGCGCTTGATCGAGCGGCCGCTGCTGGCCTTGCTCATTGCGAAGGGCCGCTACGCCGGCGGCGGGATGCGGCTGAGCCACGGCGCGATGGATGACGGCTTCTTCACCGTGACCCTGGTGGGCGCCCTTGCGCCGCTGACCGTCCTCGCGAACTTGCACCGTATTTACAACGGGCGATTGGGGGCGATCCCCGGAATCGAGCAGGTGCAGGCTCGAAGGGTGTCGGTCGAAACCGCGGTCCCCTGGCCTTACGAGATCGACGGGGAAGTCCGCGCCCCAGTCACAAGGGCTGACGTATCGTTATTGCCGCGCAGTCTGAGCGTCGCGACCTAAGGGAAGAGAAACGCGAAGTCCATCTCGAGCAAGGTCCCGGCGCCGGCGGTCACCGTCGTATCAGGGCCCTTGCACTCCTCGCCGTCGCCGGTCCAGCCGGTCGCGCAGCGGCCTTCCAGGGCCGGGGACGTGAGCTGGTAGACGCCCGGAGCCAGGTTGAGGGCGGCGGCGCCGTCGCTGCCGGTGGTCACCGTGCCGGCGACGAGGCCGCTTTGGAGGGCGGTCACCTGGAGATCAGGGACGATGCTGTCGGTGCAGCCGCGATGCGGCAGGCAGGTCGTCAGTTTGGTCACGACGAGCAGACTGCTCTCCGCGGGGGAGGAGAGAGACTTGGAGCTGGCTTGGTGGGTTCCGCACGCAGCCAGGACGGAGACGCAGGCGGCTAA
>Ga0207139_1094_pt1 | contig 18840 bp, 18 predicted proteins | sample Alteio_BWMinHeat_7_FD_153585 | JGI IMG/M metagenome (GOLD analysis project Ga0207139, IMG submission 153585) | Enriched cells from forest soil in Barre Woods Harvard Forest LTER site, Petersham, Massachusetts, United States -... | ecosystem: Environmental > Terrestrial > Soil > Temperate forest >... | reverse complement strand
CGGCAATCGAATTCCAAACTCATCACGTGCTTCGGCATCGCCGACACGCCTCACTCCGGCTGCCGCGAGCAGCTCAGACGAAATTCCGAACTGGGCGAAGTTCGAGAGATCAGCGGTCAAGAGTTCACTGGACACCGCGATCCTCCCGGCCGGGTGGAGACTCTCCCGAGGCCCGTCGTATCTCTGCCTTGGATATTTCCTCCCGTGACGATAGCTTTATGGGAAACACGTTCAGCCCGGAATCGGCACCTCGCAAGTCCTCTATTTACGCGCGTGATCTTCAAGGGCCGGAACCGTTCCGCGCGCGATGATCTCTTCGATAGTCCGCTCGGAGATGCGAACAGCCCGACCGACCTTCACATATGGAATCTTCCGCCGATAAATCCAGCTCCTGAGGCAATTAACAGTGACTCCGAGCTGCTCAGCGGCTTCGGGGAGTGCTCTCAGCTTGGTTGCGAGTTCGGGTGCTGGCATATGCTCTTGCAACTTTATTGTTGACCGAGGCCTATTGTGATGGCAATATGTGTTCTCGTAGATTACGCGTCTTGCGCTACTAAACGCGTCTTGCCATCAGGAGGAGGATGAAACGCCGAAAGCAAACCCTAATAACTCCGGTCTGGGCGCAAAAGATCGAAGTGGAAATAGAGGGCGACGTGCTTCTAATCTGTGGGTGGGGACACCTGTCCTACTACCCAGAGACTAAGGACTCTGGAGGCTTGAATTTACTGGAGCGGCTCCGGAGATATGTTCTGCGTCAACTCAGACAGAAAACCGGCACCAGTGAAGCGGGAACGTATCAGTTCGCAGACGCGGCAGACGACGAGAAACTTCTCGCCTTCGTCAGTGAGTTCGGTCCTGTGTGGGGAGAGGTGCGATCATCGAGGGAAGATCCGGACGGCACTGAGACTTTGACTGTTGTTCAGGACCTCAAGACGCTTCGCCGCGAACAACAGGTTTTTTCAAACGCTGTGGAATTGCTGCGGCAGGTAAATCGGAATTCTCATGCAGATGTGAAGGCCATTGTCACTGCACTCGCGACGATATCCCAGCCTCAGGAAAGAAGCAACAGTATCGCTTTGCAGCTGTTGCCCACTCAAGTTGCCGAGCGCTTACGCGGCATTCGGCCACTTACTGTCGGCACGTCCATGGGGGAGATCATCGCTAGTTTTGCAACGATAGGGATCTTTGAACTGTTACAAGAAAAACCGGACCGCCAGAAAATAATCGAGTGTGCGCACGGGGTGCTTTGTCATTTGTTCAATCGATACTATCCGCTCCTGATCCCCTATCAGGGTCAAACAGTTGAGCTGCCTTGCATTGCCGCAGAGGGGATTCGCCAAGCCCTCTATTTCAAGTTGCGTCTTGATTACCAGGCACAAAGGGCAATTGGCACTTGCGTGAATTGTGGCGGCCACTTCCCCGTATTGAAGCGTGGCGCGCGAGCATGTGGCGAGACATGCAGGAGAGCACTCCGCAGTCAGAAGTATTGGGCCCACCACAGCGAAGCAATCAATCGGAAAAGGCGGCAGAATCGCGTCAAGAGGAGGAAGTAGCAATGTCCCTGTACCGGTACAAAGGCAGCAAGGTTTGGACTATGGAGTTTGTTTTCCACCGCTAGCGCATCCGCGAGAGCACGGGGACCCGCTCGAAAACTCTCGCCGCGGAGATCGAACGTAAGCGTCGGCGGGAATTGGAGGAGGGTACGGCGGGAATCCGCAAGCACCAGCAACCGCGGCTGCTGTCTGTTGCGGCCGAAGCATGGCTCGAAATGAAAAAGACCTCCCTCGCTCCCAAGACGATCGTGATAGAGCGCACCAATCTACGCCATCTCCTATCAGAGTTGGGTCGCAAGCTGGTATGTGACATTGACGTCCACGATATATCGCGATACCAACAGAGGCGACTCGCGGAGGGAGCGTCCCCGAAAACAGTCAATCTGGAGATTGGCACGCTCCGCGCTATTCTGCGGCTGCATGGCATTTGGGCTAGGCTGCAGCGGGATGTCCGCATGCTTCCCACGCGTGAGGAAGTAGGACGGGCGATCACGGTTGAGGAGGAGCGCGCTTTGCTAGAAGCTTGCGCAACGTCTCGCTCCCGTTCTCTGCTGCCTTTTGTCACACTGGCGATTGAAACCGGCGCTCGCTATGGTGTCATTCGTACCCTACAATGGCGAAGCATAGATTTCTCAAAACGCTGCCTCCAGCTTGGCAAAGACAAGACGCCTTCGGGAACGGGTCGAATCATTCCTCTAAATTCGCGCGCAATTGCAACCCTGACCTTTTGGACGACCCACTTTCCCGAGCGTCAGCCCGAGCACTTCGTTTTCCCCGCGGAGCGATACGGGGCGGGGGGCGATAGGTTTCAGCCTCAGGCGTACCACACCGACCCGACCCAGCCCATCAATAGCATTAAGGAAGCATGGGAATCGGCAAAGCAACGCGCTGGAGCCATCCTGAAGGGAAATCCCCAGGACAAAAACGCGGAGCCGCTCTCCTGCCGCTTCCACGATCTACGCCACACCACCGTATCCCGTATGCTTGACGCTAGCGTGCCGATCGCCAAAGTCGCCAAGATCGTCGGCTGGAGCCCTACCACAATGGTGCGCATGGCCGCTCGCTATGGTCACTTCGCTCTGGAGGAGCTTCGCAGTGCGGTTGAAAGCATCAGCAGGGTCGAAATTCAGAAAGGGTCCCCGGTATTTTCCCCGGTATCGGATACTATCGGGGGGAGTGAACGGCTTAACTGATAGAAAGAATGGCTCCTCAGGTAGGACTCGAACCTACAACCCTCCGGTTAACAGCCGGATGCTCTGCCATTGAGCTACTGAGGAGTGTAGACAGATGCGCCGGAGAGACGCATCCTGAATTCTCGACAATTCATATTAGCATCCGGGTCGGTCCGCTGGGAACATTTGATAACTGTTACTTGAGTTTCGCGTCCAAGCTGGGGTGGTCTCACGCCCCAGTTTGATACCCTAGGCTGCGATGGCCCGTGTCTGCTCTCCCACATACTTACGAGGTGCTTAATGCCAGGAGGTTTCCGTTTGCTCTGGATCGTTATTTTCCTGTCCTTGACGGCAGCGGTTGTTTGGGCCAGCGATAGCGTTGCTTCCAGTACTGCTCCGGTAACCGCACCGCCTAAGGCCAAAGTGGATGTGGTCGAGGAGACTATCAACGGCCACAAGATCGCCGATCCTTACCGCTGGTTGGAGGATGCCGGTAGTGCTGAATCTCAGGAATATGTGCAACAGGAGCTCGCTTATACGCGCAGCCTCCTCGATCCGCTACCAGGGCGCAACCAGATCCACCAGCGACTCACACAGCTCCTCTCCATTGGCACAATTGGGACGCCGCAGATCGCCGGTCCGTACTTCTTTTATACCCGTCGCGAGGGCACCCAGAACCAGCCCGTGCTCCTGGTGCGCGAAGGCATCCACGGCAAAGACCGGACGCTGGTGGACGCAAACCAGATGGCTGCGGATGGCACGGTCGCTCTGGACTGGTGGTTCCCCTCTGATGACGGCCAATACGTCGCGTATGGCACTTCACCCAGCGGATCGGAAATCAGCACCCTGCGCGTGATTGAGACCGTATCCGGCAAATTGTTGCCCGACACCATCGAAAACACACGCATCGCCCAGGTAGCCTGGGAAAAAGACAATTCCGGGTTCTACTATGGACGCAATCCCAAGAAGGGAGACGTGCCTAAAGGTGACGAGGCCTATTATTTACACATCTTTTATCACGCTCTGGGCGCGGATCCGGCCAAGGACCCTCTCATTTGGGGTGAAGGCCGCGGCAAAGAGCAGATTCTGGTCTCGCAGCTTCCCGATGATGACGATCGCTGGCTGCTGTTGACCGCTTTTGAAGGCTCGGCCGGCAGGTCCGAACTTTTCCTGCAGAACCTGAAAACAGCCACGCCACCGGTGGAACTAACCAGCGGCAAGGATTTTATATATAACGGCGAGATTTTCGGGGGAAAGCTCTACATCACGACCAATGAGGATGCGCCACATTTCCACCTTTTCGTCGTGGACGCAGCGAGCCCCGCTCGTGCAAATTGGAAAGAAATCATCCCCGAGACGGACGCGATCCTACAAGGTACATCGATTGTTGATGGGAAAATCCTGGTCCAGTACGAAAAGAATGCGAGCTCACAGCTGAAACTGTTTGACCTCGATGGCAAGCTGCTGGGCGACGTTGAGCTTCCTGGCATTGGCACAATTGCCGGGCTCGGGGGTAAATGGAATCGAAAAGAGACTTTCTTCGGATTCCAGTCGTTTACCGTACCGCCTTCCGTCTACCAAGTCGACCTTGTTTCGCACAAAACTTCGCAGTGGGACAAGGTAGACACGCCCGGCATCGACCCCTCCGCCTATGAAGTGCGTCAGCTCTGGTACACCTCGAAGGACGGCACCAAGGTTCCGATGTTCGTCTTTCATAAGAAAGGTCTGGATTTGAATGGCAAGAACCCGACACTGCTTACCGGCTACGGTGGGTTCAACGTGAGCCTCACTCCCAGCTTTGTGGGCGCACGTTATCTTTGGCTGGAGCATGGCGGCGTCTTCGCCGTCGCCAACCTGCGCGGCGGGGCCGAATTTGGAGAAGACTGGCACCGCGCCGGCATGCTGGACAAGAAGCAAAATGTGTTCGACGACTTCATTGCCGCCGCCGACTTTCTGATCTCCGAAAAGTTTACCGACAAGGACCACTTAGCTATTCAAGGTGGCTCGAATGGTGGGTTGCTGGTGGGGGCGGCGTTGACCCAGCGTCCTGACCTGTTTCGCGCCGTAGTCTGCCAGGTTCCGCTGCTGGACATGCTTCGTTATCAGAATTTTCTGATCGCGAAGTTCTGGGTTCCAGAATACGGCTCGGCTGAGGACCCGAAACAGTTCAATTGGCTCTACGCCTACTCTCCCTACCATCACGTGAAGCCAGGCGCGGAATATCCGGCGATCATGTTCATGACGGCGGACAGCGATAGCCGTGTCGACCCAATGCACGCCAAGAAGATGGCCGCACTGATGCAGGCCCAGGCCGCCAATGGTCGGAGCCGCGAGCGACCGATTCTGTTGCGCATCGACACCAAAGCCGGCCACGGCCAAGGCAAGCCCATCACCAAGCAGATTGAGGATCAGACCGACGTTTATTCATTTTTGTTCTGGCAGTTGGGAGTGACGCCGTAAGGCGGTCCGGACGGTGTTCCCTCAGCGGCTAAAGCCGCGTCCTTATTGCATTCTGGCGGCACGGCTGAAGCCGTGCCCTTCCCCGGTGTCCCTCAGGATTTTGGTTGTCCCTCAGCATTCTGGCTTCTCGGTCAGCCTTTGCGTCGAGAGTTCTTGGCCTTAAGCCATACGAAGGCGCGTTAAGACCAGCCGTTGTCAGGAGCCTGGCACTGCCGCAGCATTGCCGGCGACCGTGCCCCCGCCCTGTTTGACCTTGGTTGCCTAACATGTTATAAAAACTGGTTTTGTGTCGAGCCCGCCCGAGGGAGGCTGCACTCCCTGAACGCGGACTTTTTGGCGCAGAACATCCGACGCGGCCAAGCTTAGCACTCCTGTTCAAGTCTTGCGGTGGAAGCGTGTTCGGAACTCCGGCAAACGCTCCCCGGCGCTCTGAGTAAGAGCGTCTGGCTGGTGCTGTGTGCTGGCGGTGAGGCTCAAACACGTAGTCATCCTTACTAGCTCTGATTCCGGAGGATCCCGATGCGCACCTGGCTCGCTGGTATTGCGTCCCACGGATGCCGATTCGTCCAGGCTTCTGCTAAGACGGTGGTCGTCGCCCTCGCCGCGGTGACAGTTGGCGCTTCTGCCGCCCTCGCCCAACAAACTCAGGAAGTCGGCGGCGAGGCCAGCCTGAAGCTTCCAGACCTCTCGCAGGTGACCTTTCTCGGCATGGACGGTCATCGCTTGCTGACGATTGGCATTCTTTTCTGTTTCTTCGGTCTGGGATTCGGTCTGGCGATCTACACCCGGCTGAAGAATTTGCCGGTACATCGCGCCATGCTCGAGATTTCCGAACTGATTTACGAGACCTGCAAGACTTACCTGATCACTCAGGGCAAATTCCTGATGCTGCTGTGGGTGTTCATCGCGGTCATCATCCTGCTCTACTTTGGGGTGCTGCTGAAATTTGAAGCGATGCGTGTTGCGATTATTCTGCTGTTCAGCGTGGTCGGCATTGCGGGCAGCTACGGGGTGGCGTGGTTTGGGATTCGGGTAAACACGTTCGCCAACTCGCGCACAGCATTCGCCAGCCTTCGTGGCAAACCGTTTTCTATCTACCAAATTCCGCTCGAAGCCGGCATGAGCATTGGCATGATGCTGATCAGCGTCGAGTTGCTGATCATGCTTTTCATTCTTCTGTTTATACCTCGAGATTACGCAGGGCCGTGCTTTATTGGGTTTGCTATTGGCGAGTCGCTGGGAGCGGCGGCGCTGCGGATTGCGGGCGGCATATTCACAAAAATTGCAGACATCGGGTCCGACCTGATGAAAATCGTTTTCAAAATCAAGGAAGACGACGCGCGCAACCCCGGCGTGATCGCGGACTGTACCGGCGACAACGCGGGCGATTCTGTGGGACCGTCGGCGGATGGCTTCGAAACCTACGGCGTCACCGGCGTGGCGTTAATTACTTTTATATTGCTTGGGGTGAAAAGTCCGACGGTGCAAGTGCAACTCCTGGTCTGGATTTTTGTAATGCGCGTAATGATGCTGGTGGCCAGCGCCGTTTCTTACTTCCTGAACAGCGCCATCGCTAAGGCCCGATACGCCGGTGAAGACGAGATGAACTTCGAGGCGCCGCTGACCTCGCTGGTGTGGATCACGTCGATCGTTTCGATCGCCATGACCTACATTATTTCTTCGATCATCGTTCCCGAACTTGGCGGTGACAGCTCCCAATGGTGGAAGTTGGCTACCATCATTTCCTGTGGCACTCTGGCGGGCGCGGTCATTCCAGAGTTGGTTAAGGTCTTCACCTCGACGGAATCACGGCACGTGAAGGAAGTCGTAATCTCAGCTCAAGAAGGAGGAGCGTCGCTCGACATCCTCTCGGGATTCGTGGCGGGCAATTTTTCCGCGTACTACCTCGGACTCTCGATGGTCATTCTCATGTCCATCGCTTACTACTTCAGCACCATGGGCCTGGGCGCGCTGATGATCGCGGCGCCAGTATTCGCTTTTGGGCTGGTGGCTTTCGGATTCTTGGGTATGGGTCCAGTGACTATTGCGGTCGACTCCTATGGTCCGGTCACGGACAATGCACAATCCGTCTACGAACTGTCGCTAATCGAGCAGGTCCCTAATGTTCGACAGCAAATTAAGGGAGAGTACAAGTTCGACGTCAACTTCGACCGCGCCAAGGATCTGCTCGAAGCCAATGACGGCGCGGGGAACACCTTTAAAGCAACTGCCAAGCCGGTGCTGATTGGGACAGCGGTGGTCGGCGCCACTACCATGATCTTCTCCATCATCATGGCGCTGACCAGCGGGCTTACGCAGAATGTTGAAAAATTATCCTTGTTGCATGCGCCTTTTTTCTTGGGCCTGATCACCGGTGGCGCCATGATTTACTGGTTCACGGGCGCCTCCACACAGGCAGTGACCACCGGCGCTTATCGCGCGGTCGAGTTCATCAAGGCCAACATAAAGCTCGAAGGAGTGGAGAAAGCCTCCGTCGCAGATAGCAAAAAGGTGGTGGAAATCTGCACCAGGTACGCGCAGAAAGGGATGTTGAACATCTTTCTGGCGGTTTTCTTCGGCACCTTGTGCTTCGCCTTCGTCGATCCGTTTTTCTTTATCGGCTATCTGATCTCCATCGCTGTTTTTGGCCTCTACCAGGCGATCTTCATGGCTAATGCCGGGGCCGCCTGGGACAATGCCAAGAAGATTGTCGAAGTCGTAATGAAGCAGAAAGGTACTGCGCTGCACGACGCCACGGTCGTCGGCGACACTGTCGGCGATCCGTTCAAGGACACTTCGTCCGTCGCCTTGAACCCAGTTATTAAGTTCACTACCCTTTTTGGATTGCTGGCAGTTGAGCTGGCGGTGACTCTGACTGCAACGCAGGGCTCGACTCTCACCGACGTGCTGGCGCTAGGCTTCTTCCTTGTATCGTTCTTCTTTGTCTACCGTTCGTTCTACGGCATGCGCATCGTTAAGGGAGAAAGCATCGCCAGGGTCCACCCAGCGGCTGACTAGGAACTTAACATCATGGCTGTTTGTCCGCAGGCTTCAATGTACGCAGAAAAAGCACCAACTGCCAGCGTTCCAGCTCTGGCAGTTTGCTGAACGACGGCATACCGCGATCCGGATTACCGTTCGTAATCTTCCAATAGAGCACACCATCTTTCTGCTCCTGGACTACCGGAAGGTGCAGATCGGCCGAGTGCTTTTTTAGAATTCCACTGCCATCCTCCCCGTGGCATTCGGCGCAGTTTCGCAGGAAGAGCTTCTTCCCTCCCGCGGCGGCCGCGGGTCGGTTGGCGAGCGGATTGGGCTTGGATGCCGCCTCTTCTGGCGCGCGCCAGTCCGGATCAGGTTGGTCTGCGGTGTTCTGACCCAGCATCGCAGCGAAGAGCGCGAGATAACAGCCTAACCCCATCAGCACGGGGCGGGTCATCTCTTAGCTCCGAATAGTCGCGACAGCTTATTGCCAATTCCCTGGATCTCGTAGCTGTACCCGAATCGAAAAAGCACCGGACTACTCTCGTGAGTCAGACCGACGCCAGTGGAGAAACGAAGGGTGGTGTTGTCGCTGACCAGCCAGGCGACAACCGGCGCTGCGTAGTGTGCTGTGTCATGGAGCCCAAAGCCAAGCGTGCTCCCCAGGCCGCCGTACAGCTCCATCCCGGCCGAGAAGTTTTCCCGACAGAATCGGCAATTCGTTCCTGAAGCCAGCGTCGCTAATGGCCGGGAGATGGCGAGAGCATAGCCGAATTCAAAACCCGCATTCTGCGAAAAGTTTTTGGCCACGATGAAGTTACCTGCCAGATTCCAATCATGCACATCGCGCGAAACGATAAGCTTAGTTTCCAGTTCGTGGACTTTGATCTGGCGCAGTTCCGCATTCGGCGAACTAACATCAGGCGCCCCACCTTCAATTTCCTTCTGAATCCGGCTCGCTTCGCTAAGGTTTTCGTATTCCAGATAGAGAACAGGGTTGATCCAGTGTTCGCGCTTTAGGGGGCGGAACCGGTTTTCGATTCTCCACCCGGTGAAGATTGTACTGTCGCCGTACGTAGACTGGCCTTCCAGATAAAGTTCCGTAGTCCACCTTGCCGTCACTCCGTATTCAAACTCGGTGTACGGAGCAAAATAATACTTTTGCCCGGAGCGTGGAACGTTAGTTGTGCTCGATACTTCAATGTCCAGATTACCGGGTTCCTCCATGTGATGGCTGTAGGCAACAAAATAAGGGCTTTCCTGTGCCATGGAGCAGACTACGGTGGAGAGCGTAATCAGAATCAGGCGGTCCAATTTAATCATTATTGCAACTCAGTTGCATCTGTAAACTAGGATTTATCCTAGGGGCCGGTACTCCTTTTGGTCAAGCCCGGAGCAGCATTTTTCGTTTCAGGATTGTTGCAACCAGTTGCAACCGGCCGCAGAATTCCGTAGTGGGTCAGTTTGATTTCTACAGGCCATGCTTCCGGTACGACAGGACCGCATATATGACTGTCGCATAGACCAGCCACTGAATGAGGGGAACAAAATATATGTATCCCATTTGCTCCTCGAATCCCGGACGCATTACATCGACCCACCATTTGACGAGATGCCAAGCTGGCTCCTGCGTCAATGTAAAAGCTGTCCACCACCGCGAGAGCGAGGCGTTGCCCGCAAGGTGAAGATACACGACAATCATCAGACCCTCAGCTACCAGACCGATCCCCAAAGCCGCAGCTAACCTGCGCATGACAGTTATTACCTCTCCTCTCATGGTGCGGCATTAACCGAGTGCTTTCAGAGTAAGCTCTTTGTCAATCCGCGTGGAAGCGGATTCGGCTGCGGCAGCAATGAGCACAATTCCTCGATAACGGATTCATTGTTGGCGCCATATGCCGTGGAAATCAAAGTGACCCCACTACGCAGAATTTCACGCGGGCGCGGAGCTGCGACACTGCGCGCAGTAACCACCGACTTCCAGACGAGTGACCACGATGTGGAACTGGCAATCGCGCTGGATCTGCCCTTTCAGCCGGTCGAATAGGTCACTTTCGAATTCCATGATCTTGCCACAGCGCAAACAAGCCATGTGAATATGATCTCTCTGTGGGCGGCGTTCGTAATAATGCTTCTCCCCCTGCATATGCATTAGATCGAGTTCGTCCACCAGGCCATGACGCTTCAACAAAGCTAGTGTGCGGTATACGGTGACCCGGTCAATCCTGGGATCGAGCCGGCGGGCGCGACGAAGAAGCTGGCTCGCATCGAGGTGTTGCTTGGCGGTCTCCACCACGCTGAGGATAGTGCGGCGCTGATGAGTCATACGCAAGCCGCGGGACATCAGCTCCGCTTGCAGCCGTCCAGGAGCTTCGGTCTGAGGTAGAGGCATGGGACTTTTCACTCCTTCTTGATACTGAGTTGCAACATTATAGACGGAAGTCCCGGCGAATCGGAAAATTTTGGTTGAAAGCTTAAGGGAAAATCGCGAACCGACCGGGAAGAGTGCTCAATAACCGCCTTTCATCTTGTCTTTCACACTGTGGGCGAGCTTCTCAATCTCCTCTGCCTTCTTGAGTACTTCGAGTGAGAGCGTATTTTCGTTGGTCTTATCCACATATTGCTTCAGCTCGGTGGCCAGCTTCAGCAACTTGTCTGTATCGCGTTTGAGCTCGGCCTGACGCTGTTGGTTCGCCTTTTTGGCCATCTCCTTCTCTATCTTGGCGTGTTGCTCTTCCTCCAGAGTTGGCGGCCGATTGGGTGGATAGTCAGGCGGGCGCGGGGGTTGCTGTTGTGCCTGGCAAGGCACTGATTGAACCGCTGCGAGCAGGAACAACAGAATGATCAGACCAAGAGTCTTAAATCGCACGATAACCTCGGGAGACTGGGAAAATGAAGCCCACTATTATACGTGCGGTAGTGATCTAGCAGAAATCGTCGTCCGGCTGTGCACTGGGAAGATCGTAGAAATGGACCGAGGGGCAAGGTGTCGAAAGCGCAGCGCCGGGCGAGGCAAGCCCGCTCGCAGCATCGCGAGCTACAGCGAACTCATATTGGCCAGGAACTCCCCGTTCGATTTGGCTTTGCTCAGCTTGTCGATCAACAGTTCCATCGCTTCTACGGGAGAGAGCGGATTCAACACTCGGCGTAGCACCCAGATGCGCGTCAGGTCTTCTTTCGGAATCAGCAACTCTTCCTTACGCGTGCCGGAGCGTTGGATGTCGATGGCCGGGAAAGTACGCTTATCGACCAGCTTGCGATCAAGAATAATTTCCATATTGCCCGTGCCTTTGAATTCTTCAAAGATCACGTCATCCATGCGGGAGCCGGTGTCGATCAGCGCGGTCGCGATGATGGTGAGCGAACCGCCTTCTTCGATATTCCGGGCGGCACCGAAGAAACGCTTCGGGCGTTGCAGCGCATTGGAGTCAACGCCGCCCGAGAGAACCTTGCCGCTGGGTGGAACAATGGTGTTGTAAGCACGCGCCAGACGGGTGATTGAGTCGAGCAGGATGACTACATCGCGTTTATGCTCGACCAGGCGCTTGGCTTTTTCGATCACCATCTCCGCCACTTGTACGTGGCGGGCGGCGGGCTCGTCGAAAGTCGAGGAAATAACTTCGCCCTTCACCGACCTCTGCATGTCGGTGACTTCTTCCGGTCGCTCATCGATCAACAGAACAATCAACACCACTTCCGGATGATTGGTGGTGATGGAATTCGCTACGTTCTGCAACAACATGGTCTTGCCGGCGCGCGGCGGAGAAACGATCAAACCGCGCTGCCCTTTTCCGATCGGTGTCAACAGATCCATTACGCGGGCACTGACGTTTTCGCGGACGGTCTCAAGCTTAAGACGTTCCTGCGGATACAGAGGTGTCAGGTTGTCAAACAGAATCTTGTTGCGCGCTTCATCGGGCGATTCGAAGTTGACGGCTTCAATCTTGACCAGGGCGAAATATTTCTCTCCTTCATGGGGAGGCCGCACCTGGCCACTGATGGTGTCACCCGTCTTGAGGTCGAACTTGCGGATCTGTGAGGGCGAGACGTAAATGTCGTCCGGACCGGGCAGATAGTTGTAGTCGGGCGAGCGCAGAAAGCCGTAGCCGTCGGGCAGGATTTCCAGCACGCCCTCGGCAAAAATGTGGCCTTCTTTTTCGCTCTGCGCCTGGAGAATCTTGAAGATCAGGTCTTGCTTGCGCAGTCCGCTGGCTCCGGGCAGATCCAAAGATCGGGCGATCTTAGTCAGCTCGGTTATGTTCTTTTCTTTGAGTTCTGCAATGGTCATCTATTCACCTGCGAGGAGATTTTCAAAAGGGGGGTTACGCTAAAGAGAAGAATCCACCTGCGGGGCTAAGCGGCGGGGCTGAAGTTAAGCAGCCCGCCGTTGTGCCTCGTTCACATTCTCCGGTTCGGACAGAACCGATTGCCGCTCCGAGCTTGCAATCCGCTCCAAAACCTCGTTCATCGTCTCTTGGATTCTGGTGTTGGGCTTATGAAACTTACGGGTAGCCTTGGACGCAAGCTGACAGAGCATATAACGGTTTCGCAAAGTATGTAAAGCATCAAAAACGCGATCAGAACGCTTCATTGGACTTTCTCCTAGTCCGAGCAAGTCACCCGTATTCCATCTTTACCCGGCAAGCTGCTCCCGGCCAGAGGACCTAAGTGGTTCAATTCAGATGGGTTGTACGGGAAAGCTCTGGTTATTGGTATAGATGCTCCGCCTTGGTCGAAAGTTTCTCTGTTTCTGAATCTAGCCCGATTAACAGCGGAGATACGTCAGACGGATACAGCTAAAATGGCCCGCAGAACTGCCTACACTACCCGGAAAGTGATGGCAGGTCAAGTATTTATTGCGGGATTATGCCTTTGACAAACCCGACTCTGGCTTAACATCAAAGGAAATCACGAAGTTGTCCGGATCTACCTCTTCGACGCTGAAATTGTGAAATAGGAGCCTTGCGCCGCCGCCTGATGGGGTGATTCGATGGTGACCCGACTTGAGGGTGATAACTACTTCTTCGGCGGCTTCCTTGGAGAAATATCTGAACGCTTCCGCACGAGTTTCCCGCCACTCAAAGTTGGGGCCATCAAGCCCATAAAAATACCATTTGCGCATTAGTGTGCCTTCGCTTTCTTGCCGCTCTTCTTCGCTGGTGGTTTCACTTTGAGCACGTCCGCCATCACTTCCTTGAACGGCAGGGGGATGTGCGGGATTGGCTTGGAGTTCGTAATCCTTTTCGCTGGCGGCGACTTCACTTGATTTGCCATCATTCCATCCCCTTAAGGCTGAACTGTGCTTTATCGGCCACTGGAAGGCAGAAATTCATGTCTTAGATTCCTAGTTGCTCCCGCCGTCCTATTAAGGGGCCATCGTTTGTGTAGAGATCGGAGCAGGAATAGAACTGGGCCGTCGCGATATGAAAACAATCCCACTTCCTGCGGTGCTTTAGTTTGCGCTCAGTCTCCGACTCTTTCGCGTCATCGGAAATGAATGCCTCTAGTTTCGCCGCTGTAAGTGAAATGTCCTTGTTCAATCCGACGATGCGAGCGAGCTTAGAAATTCTCGCAAAATTATCGCGGGCAAGAGAACCGCGACGATGCGTCAGGACGGATACTTCTTGTGCGGTGATCATCGATGTGTAAATCCTGACTTTGTCAGCCTGGAGTTGCCTTAGTAGCTCCTTAATCGCCGCTACATTGGTCTCGGGCTTGAACAGCGATATAAACACAGAGGTGTCGAAATAAACGGGTTTCATCAACCGCCTCGCGCTTCGCGTATCAAATCTTCCAAGTTCTCAGCCCCGTACAAATCCCTATCGGCTCCCTGCAAGTCATCGAAAGCCTTAAGATAATCACGCTCCTCGTCCTCAACGATGTGACCGACTACCAATCGCGGATATCGTGCCGCGAAGTAAGTAGCAGTGCCATGGACTTCAACCTGCTTGCGGAATAGCTTGATAACTTTTTCCGCGTCGCCTGCTGGGAAACGCAGGTGCCAGACGTGATCATTGTCTAACAGCAATTCACCCCAAAAATATTTGGCAGTATTCTCATCCTTGCTGCGGTCGCGTAACTCCCTCAACCTGCCGTAGAGGGTCATTTCCTCGACATCAAAACTGCGCCCTTCGATTGCTTCAACTGTGGCGATGCCTGCCTGCCCAAATATAGCCTTCGGCTTTTTCCTCAACCCAGGACTCCGCAACTCAAGCGTAAGCTGCGTATGATCTTCCTTCTGTATAAGCCCGATCTTTCCAAACCGCCTTACGATGTGAGTACCCGCTTCATCTTCAACGGAGACAGGTCTTTTCTTTTCCAGCGCGGCGGCAGTGCTGATTATTTGCTGCACAGTCCGTCTACCGTTCGGAATGTCCTGAGTAATCGCCGCCGTGGCGCAGATGCTTCCCTTGCGAAACACAACACCAGAACTTGTTGCCAAGAGTTGAATTCCAAAATCGCCCGTAGGCTGAACGACGCCGTTGTCTCGCTGAATTGCTTTCCCCACCTCCCGAATCAGAAGGTCGAGTTCTTTCAATAGATCAATGACGTGATTCAAAGGAAGGCGGTTATTGTCGGCCATGCCCCGCTTTAACGTGACGATAAAGATTGGCGTATCGAAGTGCCTTCTAGACATGGCGGCGTCTCCAGGGTATAGTTTTCCCGTGGAGTTCGGCATCGTCCCCGAGGCCGCCACAAATTTCTGAGTCGTATCTGCGGAGGTCAGCCTGCCAGCTGACCTTTTGCAGTTTTAGCGATTTTGAAATTGGGTTTTCTTCTCTCCTAGTTTGGTTTTGAGTCCCGCAGCATCAACCGCTTTCCGCCAACTCCCTTAATTGCCAGCAGGGTTCTGTCCCCGTCTTTTTCTTTCCGGGAGTTGTAACGAAAATCGAACTCAGTCAGATAACGATGCAAGTGCTGCTTGCCGACATGGTGATACACACCGTTGATACCACGTTTCAGTGTTGCAAAATAGCCTTCAATCGTGTTCGTGCTGATGCACACGCCGTTCTCGCGGCGGACGTATTCTCCGACGCTGTGATTGACCTGATCGTGCTTACGGGCCATCAAAGCACCCGCCAGCACCGTGGAGCTATCGGTCATAACGTGTGCGTTCTCCGCGACCATCTGGTCAACGATGGGCTTTAGGTTCTCCGCAGTGACGCGCTGCACGTGCTGGGATTGGACACGTCCACCACGTTGCAAAACGGATACCACGGCAGCCTTCCCGCTAAAAGGCCCGCGAGGGTCTTGCTGTCTCTGTCCCGGTTTTACGGCGAGAGCAATTGGACGCTTCTTGCCGCCGACATATGTCTCATCAATCTCAATCGTCCCTTGCAGCTTCGATGACAACGGTTCTTGGCTCATCGTGTAGCGAATCCGATGCGCCATGAACCATGCACTCCGATACGTGACTTTCAGCATCCGGTGAAGCTGATGGGCGCTCATGCCCTTCTTGCTGGCACAAAGCAGATGGTAGGCAAGCAGCCACTTGCTTAGGGGAATGTGGCTGTCAGCGAAGATCGTCCCGACCGTGACGGTAAACTGACTCCGGCACCCGCCGCACTTCCAGACACCCTTGCGGACGTGCTTGCCCTTTTTGGAGGGTTTAGGCTCCAAGCGGTAAGCGTTATCCACTTCACCGCAATGCGGGCAAACAGGACCATCGGGCCAGCGCAGTTTCTCTAGGAACTCCCGCGCCTTGTCCTCATTGCTAAAGTGTTGAGCCAGCGTGACTAGATTAAGCTCGTTTTCCATGCGAAAATATTAGCTTTAACGCATGGGTTTGTCAAGTGCATAATTCCGATTTATTGGCGTGTAGGGTGAGATCTGGGGCGGGTGGCCCAGCCCTTCGAGAGGAAGTACGCCGTGGGAAGATTTCCAAAATTCAGCGTTGGGGTGCCCCGTCCTTTTCGCGTTCTTTGCGAAAGGGCGGGCGATAGTGGCCTCTGTGCACCCCTTATGCCCAGAACGTCCGATCCAGCGTCCTATATTGGATGGCTTCGGCGATGTGTTTGGGTTCTGGCGCTCCTGATCCCTCCAAATCAGCGATGGTGCGGGCGACTTTCAGAATGCGATCATGAGCACGAGCGGTCAGGCCCTGCTGGGCCATGGCGCGCTCCAGGAGGCGCTCGCAATCCGCGGAGAGTTCGCAGAACGTGCGAATGTGTCGAGGGCCCATCTGGGCATTGCCGTAGAGCTTGTCGCGTGAGCAGACAGAAAATCTGCGCAGCTGAATTTCCCGCGCGCGCATGACGCGTTCGCGAATCTTAGCTGAGTTTTCTGGTTCCGTGCCTGAGCGCATCTCTTTGTAGTTCACGGCGGGGACATCAATATGGATATCAATCCGATCCAGCAGCGGCCCCGATATCTTCGACATGTAACGCTGAATCATCGGGGAGGTGCAGTGACACTCCCGCGAGATCGTTGAAGTATCCGCATGGGCACGGGTTCATGGCGGCTGCCAGCATGAAGCGCGCGGGAAAAGTCAGCGACATGGCGGCGCGGGCGATGCAAACCGTGCCATCCTCCAGCGGCTGCCGCATGACTTCCAGCACGTTGCGCGGAAACTCGGGTAATTCGTCCAGAAATAGCACGCCATTGTGCGCGAGCGAGACCTCGCCGGGACGAGGCACCGCGCCACCCCCGATCAGGCCGGCATCAGAAATCGTGTGGTGAGGCGAGCGGAAGGGGCGCACGCCGACCAAGCCAGCGCCCGGATCAAGCACGCCTGCGACACTATGTATTTTGGTGGTCTCCAGCGCTTCTTCAAAGGTAAATGGAGGCAGGATCGTGGGCATGCGCTTGGCCAGCGTGGTCTTGCCTGAGCCCGGAGGTCCAATCATGAGTATGTTATGACCGCCGGCACAGGCGACTTCGAGAGCTCGCTTGGCGGATTGCTGACCGCGGACATCCTTGAAGTCGACTACAAAGTGCTGGGCCTCGCTCAGGAGCATGTCGCTGTCCACTTTGAGTGGCAGCACGCCGTTGCCCGTGTTCACGAAACGAATGACGTCGAGCAAAGACCGGACCGGGTAAACTTCAACGCCTCCGACCATGGCGGCTTCGCGGGCATTGAGTTCGGGAACAATCAGCCGGGGAATCTTCTTGCCTCGGGCCTCGATGGCGATAGGCAACGCTCCGCGCACACCGCGCACACCGCCGTCCAATGACAGTTCGCCAACAAAAAGGCAGTCCGGCACCTCTTTCTTGTTCAGGCCGCCGTAAGCGCCCAAGATCCCCAGCGCCATGGGGAGGTCGAATCCGGAGCCTTCTTTGCGGATGTCGGCGGGCGCGAGATTAATGGTGATCTGCGTAGGAGGAATGTCATAGCCGCAGTTCTTTAGCGCCGCCCGGACCCGGTCGCGGCTCTCGCGCACCGCTGCGTCCGGCAGGCCAACAGTATGGAAGTGATCCTCCGGCGTCTTGATACCGGAGACGTCGACCTCGACCTCTATGATGCTGGCATCAACCCCGTACACCGCGGCACTCAGGGTCTTGTAGAGCATCGGTCCAGTGTTTCAACTTGACAGACTCTTCACAGCTATCGTGACGAAGGAAGCAGCTGACAATTCAGGTAATTAATCACAATACGCGATGGGCTCCCCAAGGCTTTGTGACGGTCGTCACAATGCCAAGTGACGACCGGACGGCACTCCGTTTACGAACTGAATTACCCAGCCCAGTTTTCATTGTTTGCGCTCCCAACGTGGACTAGGATTCGGCTACGCTGCACAATCACATAAACTCCCCAAAGTAGTAGAACCGGGCGCAAGTTATGACGGACGACGAAAAGCAACCCGAGCGCCCAGGACGCACCCCAGGCCACCTGGAGAAGGAAGAGTCCCGCCTCTGGCGCCTGGCGCTGGGATTTCTCGTTCTGCTGGCCACAGGGTTTGCCGCTCTCTCCTGGGAGCGATTAGAAAATCTGCCTTACCACCTTGGAGTGGTCTCCATTGCATTGGTGGTATTGGCAGTTCTCTTCGCAGCATACGTATACGGCCGTCGCAGGGAAGTCTCCGAGCTCAAGCACTTGCTCCACGACTTGCAGGAGCGCAGCGGAGTCGCTCCCTCGGACGATCAACTCGACCAACTCAGCCAAGTCATCGCTCGCTCGCAACGGAGTTTCAAGGAACTGATCGACTCCTTCGACGATGTGGCCTTTGCCACTTCTTTGGATGGCACGGTGCGAACCGTCAATCGGCGGATGACGCAACAGCTTGGCATCTCCTATCAGGAAATTGTCGGACACAAATTGGACGAATTCCTGGAAGAACCGCAACGCGCCGATATCGAACCCGGTCTGTCCCGTTTTCTTGACCGGCGGCGGTGGTCAGGAGTGGTGCGCGTCCGATTGAAGAAAAGCACGCGAGTGCTGTACTTCGACTGCGTATTAAATGCCATCGTAAAGGGCAATGATGTCGTAGGAGTTAGCACGCTCGCCCGGGATGTTACTGAAGAGCGTGAGAAGGAAAGGCGCTTCACCGAACTGTTCGAAACTTTGCAGGAAGGCGTGTACTTCAGCACCCCGGAAGGAAAGCTGCTCGAGGCCAACCCGGCGCTAGTTCAGATGCTGGGATACGGAGGAAAAGACGAACTCCTGTCGCTGGAGGCCAGCGCACTGAACCCAGATGCGACCCAGAGTTCGGTGCTGGGACGAAGCGCCGACGATC
>Ga0207139_1091_pt2 | contig 18930 bp, 15 predicted proteins | sample Alteio_BWMinHeat_7_FD_153585 | JGI IMG/M metagenome (GOLD analysis project Ga0207139, IMG submission 153585) | Enriched cells from forest soil in Barre Woods Harvard Forest LTER site, Petersham, Massachusetts, United States -... | ecosystem: Environmental > Terrestrial > Soil > Temperate forest >... | reverse complement strand
TTGGCCTCATTGGCAATGTGGATCTTCATACGGCGCAATGCGAATCTCGCCCAATATGCTTTGTACGTCGCCATCGCTGCTGACATATGTGCCGCTATCCCTACAATCCTTTTTGTCTGGAGACAGCCGGATCGTGATCGCCCGTTCTCCTGGATGGTGTTCGCCATGGGTTATTTCCTGGCGATTTTTGCGATTCCGCAAGACACAGTAGCGAACTGGATTCTGCCCCTCTACATGACGGTTGTATCGCTGGTTGTGGCTTTCCCTCTTGCCCTATACCGTGTGCGCCAACGGACATCCTTGAAGAATTGGGCGTAACCCGAGTCAGGATGGAGTCCCGACTCGTTTTTCCCTCCGGGTTGACTCGACTGCTAAGCCTGTGACAGGCTGCGGCGGCATCATGGATAAAGTTGAGCCGAGAGAATCTCCACTCAGCGACCTTACGGTTCTCGATCTCACCGTTGCCCTTGCGGGACCGGTCGCAACGCTGCTGCTCGGGGGTCTTGGCGCACGGGTGATCAAGATTGAAAACCCTTCCGGCGGCGATCCTTCCCGCGAGAACGCGCCGTACTTCGGACTGGGCGGCGTGAAGCTCGCCCGGGAGAGGGACGACGATATCTCGGTCACGGCTTTTAACCGCCTTCGTAACAAGCTCGGCGTAACCCTCAACTTGAAGCATCCCCGCGCCCGCGACGTGTTTGCCGACCTGGCGCGCAAGGCCGATCTGGTGGTCGAGAATTTCACGCCGGGGCACTCTCGATGAATTGGGCGTCGGCTATGAGTCGGCGCGGCGGGTGAACCCACGCATTGTGTATGGCTCGATTTCGGGATTCGGGAGCGACGCGGGCCCGGGATCTCCCAAGGCGTTAGATACAGTGATTCAGGCGCTGAGCGGCATCATGTATGTTTCTGGAAGCGAGGACGATCCTCCCGTCCGCGTGGGGCTAACCATCGCGGATCTGACTGCTGCCTTGTTTGGAGTCATCGGTGTGCTTTCTGCGGTTCATCAGGCCCGCAGGACTGGCATCGGGCAGCACGTCGACGTCTCCATGCTCGGCGCGCTGACGTCTCTGATCGCTGCCGAAGCCTATGAGGCGATGGAAAAATGCGGCGAACCGGTACGCACCGGCCCGAGTGTGCAAAGGCTCGCACCGTTTGGGATTTATGCCGCCAGAGACGGACACTTAGCAATTTGCGCTTACACCGATGCTTTTGCGCATCGCCTCTTTGAGGTCATGCGCCGGAAGGATTTGGCAACGGACGAGCGCTTCCGGACGCGCGATGCGCGCGTTCGCAATTACCGCGAACTCGATGTGCTCATCGGGCAATGGACCAGTTCCGAAACGACCGCCGAAGCCATTGCGAAACTGAACTCCGCCGGAGTTCCCGCGTCGGAAGTCCGCGATCCCAAAACAGCGGTTCACGATCCTCGAGTCGTCGCCCGACGGGAGACTGTCCCGATGATTCATCCAAAATACGGCGCGGCCGATGGCATTTACGCCATGGGATTGCCCATACGGTTCTCGCAGGCCGCGGCCGGATTCGATCAGCCGCCGCCTGGACTCGCAGAGCACAATCAGCGCGTCTATGGCGAGATCCTCGGCTACGATGCAAACCGGATCGCGGAGCTTCACGAGCAGGGCGTTATCTAGGCGGCTATGATAGCAAACGCGCACCTTTTCATTTAGCGGACGGCGCTCGAAGTTTGCGTTTGCGGGTGAAGGATCAGCTTTTGCACCCGCCAATTGGCAGTTTCCGCGGCGTACACTTCGTTTTCCGAAGGGCACGCAAGCTGGTGAATGCCGGAAAACTGTTTCAGTTGGCGTCCCGAGCGGCCAATGACTCCAACCACTTTGCCATCGAGAGAGACTTTGAAGAGCCGTCCCGGGTAGGTCAACTCTCCGACGTAAAGCACTTGGTTGGGTCCCTGCGTAATGCAAATGGAATTGGGAGCGCCAATAAGCGCGGCCAATTGCGCACCCGTGGGCGTATTGCCGTAGACGGCTCGAGTCTTAGGATCCGGAGGCACATCAATCGTAAACATGCGCAGGAACTTGCCCTCCGTGTCGAAGACTTGGACGCGGCGGTTGGTGCGGTCGGCGACATAGAGGTTGTTGTTGCGGTCGGCCACAATGGCATGCGGGAGGTGAAACTGGCCCGGGCCCGTGCCCGGCTCGCCGAATGACTTCACCCAGTCGCCATTCTTGTCATATTTCGCGACCCGCGAATTGACGTAGCCATCGGTGATGTAGATGTTGCCTGCGGAATCCCAAGTCACGTCCGTTGGTTGGCGAAACATGCCGTCTATCGGTGGCAGAGGCGGATTGACGTGTTCCCAGGGCTTCGCCCCGTCCGCTGATTCAGCTTTTCGCCCGAAGACCCAGACCACGTGGCCAGCCTGATTGAACTTGATCACCATATCGGAGCCTTTGTCGATGGCCCAGATGTTGTCGTCTTTATCGATGCGCACGGTGTGAGCTTCTGACCAGGCGTAGAGGCCCTTTCCGATTTCGCGCAAGAACTCGCCCTTGGGACCAAACTCGAGTAGCTGGGCGGCAGACGCGCCGTAAGCCGGGCCATTAGCGCTGTTCGAACGCGTGAAGGCGAAGACATGGCCCTTGGAATCAACAGCAACGCCCGGAACTTCGCCAAAATTCATGCCGGGCGGAAGCTTCAGAAAATCGGCAACGGAATCGAAGGGAATCTCGGGGACATTTTGCTGCGCGAAGGCTGGCGCGGCGAACAACAAAAGCGAGGCGAATAGCAGCGTCTTCATAGAGTCCTCCCGGGTGGCTTCAGGTTTCTGGTGTGGAGTGTTGTACCACTGCTTGCGTCTGACGGCGAATGATTCCTGCTGCCGTCAACTGGGGCTAGGCGCTCGTCGGTTCTATAATGAAGTCATGAGGGTTCTTCTATTCAGCGGTAAGGGCGGAGTTGGGAAGACGAGTCTCGCTGCCGCGACCGGACTAAAGCTCGCCGAGCTCAATTACCGGACGCTGGTGATGAGCATTGATCCAGCACACAGTTTGGGGGATTCCTTCGATCTGGAGACAGAATTGTTCCACGCGCACACCTCAGATCCACTGCAGATCACGGAACGGCTTTGGATTCTGGAACTCAACATCCAAAAGGAGATCAAGCGGCACTGGCAGGAGATATCGTCGTACGTGACCTCGGTACTGCGGACCACCGGGATCAGCGGAGTGGAAGCGGAGGAACTGGCCATCCTGCCAGGAATGGAAGAGCTCAGCGCGATGATGTACATCAACCAGTACAAGCGGGAACAGCGGTATGACGTGATCGTGCTGGATGCGGCGCCGACCGCCGAGTCGCTGCGGTTCGTGAGCATGCCGACAACGCTCGACTGGTACATGAAACACATTTTCCCGTTCCAGCGGAACTTGCTGAAGGCTGTGCGCCCGATAGCCAATCGAGTTGCGCCATTCGAGCTGCCCACCGACAGTTACTTCGCCAACATTCAGAGCCTGTTTGCGAAGCTCGAAGGCGTGGACGAGATTATGGAGAATCCTTACACCACGAGCGTCCGCCTGGTGACCAACCCCGAAAAAATGGTTTTACGCGAAACGCAGCGAGCGTTTGTGTACTTTTCGCTTCATGGATTGACGATAGACTCGGTGATCGTGAATCGTATCCTTCCAGCCGAGGTTATGGACACATGGTTCAACGAGTGGCACAGATCTCAGGAGGAGGTTCTGCGGGAGATTGAAGATTATTTCGCGCCGGTGCCCGTCAAGCGCGTGCCTCTATTCGCGCGTGAAGTGCTGGGCAGAAAACGCTTGCAGGAACTTGCGGGCATACTCTATGCATCGGGAGAAGATCCCGCGGCCGTTACCCGAACGGAAAAACCCTATACCTTCCAGAAGCAGAATGGTATTTATGAAATCCGGGTTCTTCTGCCGTTCGCCGCGAAAGGCGAAATCGGACTCTTCAAGAAGGGCGACGAACTCGTGGTCGAGATTGGGACGCTCCGACGGCACATTGGCCTGCCACGGTCGATGGCAATGCTAACGCCGGCGAGAGCCAGGCTTGAGAATAAAGTTCTGACCGTCGAAATGAAGGAGTCATCATGAGCGATCAGCAGACCAGCCGGCCTTCGGGCGAACGAGTTGTCTATGAACGATGCTTATGCCGGGAGTTTCTCGATCAAGTGCGCTCGCGACTGGGCGTCTCACCGGAGGTGCGGCAGCACCTGGCGAACTCGCGGATCGAGTTTCTCAAAGCGATCCGGGAAATAATCGACGACCGCATAGAGCACCTCTCGAAGAAAGCGGAACCGGGCGCCAAGATTGCGGTTGAATAGCGTTCGCGTCAGCTCTCGCAGCCAAATAGCGAATTCCCTGCGGTGGGAAGAGTCGAGACGGGGGTTTCGGCTGCGTCTTCGGATGAGCCGCGTTGAATGTGAAGGGCCGAATGCGATATGTTCTCACCGGCCGACTGACCTTCCTTGAGTTCGGGTGTGCGCTTCGGGAGGAATGAGGTATGGACCGCCGAGATTTCTTGATTTCAGGCCTGGCATCGCTTGGCCTTCCCGCACTTGGCTCGTTACCGCTTCTGTCACCAGATAGCACTGAGAAAGCCGCCGATCAAACCAGCGTTACGCTCCGGATTGCACCCATATCTTTGGAAATAGGACCAGGCAAAATCATTAAGACTGTGGGCTATAACGGGTCCGCGCCCGGCCCCATCCTGCGGTTCAGAGAGGGGAAACCCGTTACCGTCGACGTCTTCAACGACACGGATGTCGCCGAGACTGTGCATTGGCATGGGCAGCATATTCCCTCCGCAGTGGACGGATCGGTGGAAGAAGGAACGCCCGACGTTCCGGCGCACGGACATCGGCGCTATCGCTTCACGCCCAAACCCGCCGGCACGCGCTGGTACCACACGCACTCGATGGCGCATGCCGATCTGAGCCGAGCCGGTTTCTCAGGCCAATACGGCTTTGCGATTGTCGAGCCTGCCCGCCACCCCGGCGACTACGACCAGGAGATCTGCATTGCGGCCCATCACTGGGAGCCGTCTCTCGCGCCCAAGGGGCCGGCTGACAACGGGTGGGAGATCGCCTATAAGTCGGCAACCTTGAACGACAAGATGCTTGGCAGCGGAGAACCGCTTCGCGTGCGGATGGGCCAGCGCGTTTTGTTTCGGTTTCTGAATGCGAGCGCAACGGACGAAATCAGGCTGGCGCTTCCCGGACATCGTTTTAACGTCGTCGCCATGGACGGCAATCCTGTGCCGCGGCCTCAAATGGTGGATTTTGTGTACTTGGATATTGCAGAACGCGTGGACGCCATCGTGGAGATGAATAACCCAGGCGTGTGGATTCTTGGCTCGGCCAATGAAGAGGAACGTAAGATGGGCATGGGTGTTGTGGTCGAATACGCCGACAAGAGCGGGGAGCCGCAGTGGCAACAGCCGTCCGGAATCGTGCGCGGGCCGTGGGACTACTCGATGTTTGGAAGCGGAGGGAATGCGCCTGAGCCGGATCATACCTTCGAGATGAAATTTGAAAAGATTCCCGGGCATAAAGTGGACTTCAATCACTGGACGATCAACGGCAAGTCTTTCCCGGATATTGAGAGGCTGCGACTGGAAAAAGGCAAGCGCTACAAGCTCTTTTTCGATAACAAGGACACCGGCGACATCCACCCGCTGCATTTGCACCGGCACACGTTTGAAGTTACCGAAGTGGCGGGCAAGCCGATGGCTGGTCTAATGAAAGACGTGGTCAGCGTTGGATCGCGGAACACCGTTGCCGTAAGTTTCGTGGCCGATAATCCTGGCTTGACGCTCTTTCACTGCCACATGCAACTGCACCAGGATTTCGGCTTTATGCAACTGCTGGAGTATGCAAGCAGCTGAGTTCGACCGAACCTAATCAACGCAAACGATGAAAAAACGCAAGGGAATCATAGATAAGCAAGACGCCGAACGCGAAGCTATTCTCGATGAGCGTGAGACCCTGCGACGCCAATTCCCGGCAAGCTATTCACCTGATGTGGGTGTCTTCAGCGACGGCAAGGTAGAAATAATGTTCAAGCTCACGTATGCGCAGGCTGAAAAACTCGCGCGATTATTGCGAGAACACAAAGAGTAGCGACTGCAGATCTGCGTTGTCTATTAGCTGAATGGGGCTGGAGTCGATTCGTTATTTTCGGTAAATGATTCCACCTTTCATCACGAAAGCTACTTTTTGGACCACGCTGATGTCCTGTAACGGATTCCCGGGGACAGCGACGATATCCGCGAAGTAGCCTGGCTTCAAGGCGCCGATCTCGCCCTGCCATCCGAGCAATTTGGCGCCATTTATCATATCGGCTTGCAAGGCGGCGAGCGGCGTCATCCCATATTTGACCATCAGCACAAACTCGCGCGCCTGCGTGCCATGGGGGAATGGGCCGACGTCGGAGCCGATGGCCATGGGCACACCGGCGGCGAGTTGCTCACGGAACTGCTGCGCATGAAATTCGAGCATTTGGCCCCAGGTGGCTTCTTCCGGCGAAGAGGGGTGCTCGGCAAAATATTCTGCGATTGTGAAAGTCGGCACAGCGGGGATTTGCTTTTCGTGCATCAGCCGCATGGTCTCGTCGCTGAGCTGATAGGCATGGTCTACGGAGGCAACGCCGGCACGAACTGCATACAATGCGCCCGGCTCGCCGGTGGCGTGGACTGCGACGCGTTTGCCGACACGCGCGGCTTCTCCGACGGCGACGCTGAGTTCGGCTTCTGTGTATTGATATGGCGTGGAGAATTGGCCATTGCGAAAGGAATCTTCGCCGGTTTCGTACATTTTTATGAAATCGGCGCCTTCCTTGATCTGTTCCCGAATCACGGCCACCAGTTCGGCGGGATTATTGGCGTAGGTGGCGTTCGGAAGAACGCGCTGTTCGGGATTGTAGCCGATGGCGTCTTCGTGCCCGCCAAGGATGTCAACCGCGTTGCCGCTGACGCGCAGCCGAGGGCCAGGAATAAGGCCCTTGTCGATAGCATTACGTACGGCGGTAGATGCCGAGCCCGCGCCTTCGGTGCCCATATCGCGTTCCGCCGTGAAGCCGGCCATGAGATCGTCACGCGCTGCGAGCGTAGCCACGATGGTTCGCTGCGGGACGGACTCCTGAACGGTTTGCAAATCCTCCGCGCCCGGATGCAAAAATAAGTGCACGTGTGAGTCGATCAGGCCCGGCAACAAGGTCGTGTCGCCTAAGTCGAGGACCTGTGCGCCTGCCGGATGGGTAACCGCAGAACCGGCCTCGGCAATCCGTTCGCCCTGCACCAATACCTCGCCGGGCGAGGATATCCGGCCGGTCTCAATATCCAGCAGGCGCGCGGCATGCAGCACTATTGGCGAGGGGCTAGCTTTTGTCTGGGCTGGCGCGCGACGCAGAAAGGCTAGAAGGCACGCAGACAAGGCGAGGAAATAGAGGCAACGCTTGGCCATAGTTTAGCGCGATGTTAGCACTTCTGGCGGCATCTACGGGCTGCGGGAATTTTCCGATTAATTGCCGCGAACGTGAATCGGGCCGCAGGCATCCGACGTGATGCTCTGCGGCCCGTTCTCCGACGATCTCCGGTTCTGAAGCCCGGTGCATTCCACCCCGACTCCGCAAACCCCGAGTGGGTGGATTGCGGTTTTCTACGATAACGGCGCGGTTCCGGTGAAGTAGAAGAATACGTATGCTTTGATGCTGCCGCTTATCTGAGGCACACCAAAGACTTTCACCGGCGTGCCCCCCAAGAGATGGCTGGCAACGTTGTTCAGACCTGCGGGAGTAGTGAGGTCCTGCGGGCTGACGGTGATGATGCCATTCGCCTGGCGGTCAACCTGGTAAACGAGGGTTGCCGACCCAACAGCAAGGTTGGCATCGACAACGACTGATGTGCCGTTAGGTATGCCGATACTGAAGCTGCCTGTATTGCCAGTCGTGACCCACGGCGCGGTGACGGACGCCAAGGGTGCGGGTACGGGCAGCAGCACGGCCCAGCGCACGGACCATCCGTTGGGATTGGCTGAATCGGCCCATATTGCGTCGCTGGCGCCTACGGCCGGCAGTACTCCTACAGTCCCGCCGAAATTGACCGAGCCGCCAGTAGCGCTAATGAAATCAGGGATGGCGTTTGTTCCGCTATCCACGATCGTCGGAAAGGCAAAGTTCCACCACTTGAAGCCGAAGATGGTATTGCCAAGGGAATCGGCGCCGTTTTTCGTGGAACTGGAAATGTAGGTCATTGGCAACGAGTAGTTGTCCGCGGTGTCTACGAAGTGGCGTGTGTAGGTAAAGTTATTCATGCCGGGCGAGGAAATCGAGCCGCCGAAGGTGGCGATTTCGATATCCACCGTGTCAGCAGGCATCGAATTTTGCAGCGGATTCACGTCGACGTGTACTTTGAAGCCTCGCACGATGGGCAGACTCGTCAGACACGCGGTGCCCGTGCAAATGGGCTTGGCGTCGGCTGCCCCATTCGAGGGTGTGCGGAAGAAAAACTGCGTGTTGTTGTCAACGTTCACGGTAACGGGATCGCCGGCATCACCAAGCACGACCAGGCTGGAGCTCAATACATGTAGGACATGGCCCTCCGGGCTTACAAAAACGGTGTTGAAGGAGCTGCTGGCCCAGATGCGCACAGCCACCAGCGAGCCATCCACCTGATAGCGTGCGGTAACGCGAAGGAATTTGCCGTTGAGTTCGCCACCCATGTTGTTAAAGCTAGTGATCGTGCTGTGCGTATGCAGGTCCACGTCGTAGAAGAGAGTTCCGTTGGTCTTATCTGCGAGAATCGTCAGATCTTGAGAAGAAGCGACAAACGTCTCCGGATTTTGGGGCGGCTCGGTCGGGAAAATTCGCGTGATACTGATGGAACTGTTGTCCGCGGAGATGGAATTGAAGCTTCCATAAATCTGGCGTAGGACGAGGCGCGTTATGTCTCGGATCGGACGATGACGGAATGGGCCATTGAAATTCACGGCCCACATGATTTGTCCGCTAGCCGGCGGCACGTGGGCCACGATGAAGGCCGGATGGGACAAGTCGAATTCCAAATCCAGGGCGTTGTTCTGATTTGCCGTTACCACTAGCGGCGAATCAAAGGTCACGCTCAGCGGAACGGTCCGACTGCCGGCGCTTCCGGTCGCGCCCTGAATTTGGATTTGGCTGGAAGGTACAGTGGCTCCCGCAGTGCCAGCGAATCCGGGGTCCGGGTCAGCCGAAGCCGTCAGCACGACGTCGCCCGGATTCGCACCGAGCGTAAGCGTCGCGCCGGTGTAAGTGCCCGCGGGGACACTGGCATTCCCAATAATTTCGGCGAGTTGATCGAGCTCTACCAGGTTGAGAATGGGAGCCGGAGTGGGAGCGGTGAACACCACCACCGGCGTGCCGCCCCCTTGAGGCTGCAGGGAGACCGACAGAACGGTCACGCCTACAATGGCCCAGTCATTGCTCGGGTCATCACTGACCATCATGGAGATCTGGCCATTCTGACTTCCCGGGTTGTTGGAGGAGCTTGAATTTCTGCCGCAACCCCATAACAGCAACGGAAGCGCCGCTATCAACCCCATGAGCACACGACTAGCTCTCGAATTCATTGAATTCTCCTTGCGGAGCCTGCGCCAGTTCGCAAGGCTCGCGTCTCATTTGTTGTGTAATGGTCCTGTGGTTAGAGCCGGACCATTTTGGGCGTTAGGATATTTCGCCCAGTCATCCCAAAAAACACGGTCACTGAAATATAGTTGCGCTCGGCCAGCCAATGAGTGATGGTACGAAGGTACTAGTGCGATTCAAATTGGTAACGTTTCGTTCGCGTCGCTCAGCCCCGCAGCAGTTTTTCATGATTTCGGGACAGCCTGAAATTACAAGTTGAGCTAAGCTATCTAATTGAGTTTGGTACAGAGATCTGAAAAGCATTAACTTCGCTTCGCCTGAGGGACATGAATCCTTACTTATCTATTGTGATACCGGCCTATAACGAGGCGGCGATACTCCCGGTAGCGCTCGAATGCCTTCGTGCGTTTTTGAACGATCAAGCCTTTGCGGCGGAAGTGGTCGTCGTCGACGACGGCTCGACTGATCGCACCTCAGTTCTTGTTGGGGACTGGCAGCGCAGCTTTGAATGCCTGCGTGTGTTGCGCAACGCGGTGAATTCAGGAAAAGGGGCCAGCATTCGGCGGGGAATAATGGCGAGTCGCGGGGAGTTTGTATTCGTGACCGATGCGGACTTTCCGGGCCGTCCGGAGGATATTCTAAGATTGCTGGGGGCGCTGCGTGACGGCGCCGCAGTTGCCGTTGCTTCTCGGCGTCCCGCTCCGATGCACTCAGCCCCCAGCCGTTCGCGTTTCCTGGCCAGCGTTGTTTATAGAGCGCTTGTGCGTGTAATTCTGAACTTGCCGCTACGGGATACGCAGTGCGGTTTCAAGGCTTTTGTACGTGAGCCACTTTTGCCGGTCGTCGACAGGCTTCGCTTGGACGGATTTTCGTTCGATGTCGAATTTCTCTTTGCCGCCTGGAGATGCGGACTGGTCATTCAGGAGGTCGACTTTGACGTGGTGGAGCGGCGGCCGACTCGCTATGCAATCCTGATGCAATCGCCGCGCATGTTGATGGACCTCCTGCGGATCCGGCTTACAGCCGGGCGATCACCGCGAAACGTGAGGGCCCGAGTCACGGAAATTGCGCCGCCAGAAGCTTCTGAAGGGCCGGGCCTGGCGCGAGATTTACCCCATCAGAACTGACGCTGCGAGCGGCAGGCTAAATCGCCGCGGTCAACTTGTCGCCTTCCCAATCGCTGAAGTTAACCAACCGAATTGTCAGATTCCCGACAAGGTCATTGATCTCCGGTGCAGTCAAAGCGAGCAACTCAACTTCGCGCTCACGCGTGAGGCTGCCTCCAAGAGATTCCAGCTCCGCGCTGTTGTATCCCGGATGGCACATCAGCTCCGTGATGCCGTTCGGTACCAAAGCGAGAAGGACGCTCAGTGCGTTCGCATTTAGAAATCCGGTATGAGCGACGCCAAAAAAGGCGTTCGGGCAAGTGAACCCAGAATTGCGTAAATGCTCTCTGAATCGTCCTGCGAACGAACTCACGCCGTAAGCGACGGTGGATCTCTTGAGCGCCGCGAGGCTATTGCCGTTGATTCTCCAAATCAGAGGTAACGTAATTTCGAGATCTTCAGTTGGACATCGGACGTGGCGGATGCCAAATTCGTGAGCAAGCCGTATCAAAATGGCAGAAAGCTGCGGCAGGAGATGCACGTGCAAGTGGCCATCCAGATGGGTTGGCGCGATGCCTGCCTCGAGCACTTTCATGATTTGGGCGCGACATTCGGTGTGAATATCCTCGAGGCTGAGTTGCTTTCTCAAAATTCTCATCCAGAGGTGCAAGGGGCTGAGATGCAGTTTCCCTTGTTCGTTCACGAGACTGGGAATGCGATTAGCGGGTGAGACGGGGCTTCCTTGACTGAGATTAAGGTGTGCCCCGACCGAAAGTTGAACAAACTTGCGGCTGGAAGTGACAGCTTGATTAAACGCCGAACCGTTCGCAAGCAGCGAAGCGCTTGTCAAAATGCCGTCGCGATGCGCGACGATTATCCCCCGATTGACGTCCTCCGTCAGACCGAAGTCATCCGCATTTACGATCAACTGTTTCATCGATCGGATTGCCGTTGGACCTTCGGTCAGTTTCGCCGCTAGTTTGAGGATTTGCAAACCGAGATGGCGTTAAAAAGCATACCGTTAGCCTGCTAGTCGGCGCCCTGTCACATGCCTGCAGGCCAAGGGGATGTATCGAGCCGGCAACGGACTCCAAAGAGATCGCTCATATAAATCTTATGGTTATTTCGTTATTTATTTATAAAACGCCGCATGTGTAGAACGCCATTTTTTGTCGCTGTTGGCCGGTTCTGACCGCCGTAATATGTCACTCCTGCACCTGAGAAAGCTCGGATAGCGACGCAGGTCCGTGGAAGCGTGCTCTCCTAAATATCGCATTTATAATGGCTTACAAGAGATGTGTCGCAACAATTATGAGGCAATGCTCGGCATGGCGGCTGCCTTGCACTTAGGTAGGGCGTCAGGCAAGGCGATCAAAAAGACTGTCGCCTTTTCGGAGGAAAGGAATCCCATGCGCAACAAACAAAAAGGTTTCTCGCTTATTGAGCTTCTGATCGTGGTGGCGATCATTTTGATTATCGCCGCTATCGCCATCCCGAACCTGTTGCGGTCAAAGATCGCCGCCAACCAGGCTTCGGCGGTGGGCTCGCTGCGTACGTTGAACACGGCGTGCATCGCCTTCTCCACCAGCTACGGCCAATTCCCGGCGGCGCTCACTAATTTGGGCCCGGTCGGGTCCGGTACGGCCAGCTCCACGTCAGCAGACTTGATTGACTCAGTGCTGTCAGCCGGCCAAAAGAGCGGCTACACGTTTACGTACGCAGCGGGTACGGCTAATCAGTCGTATTCGATAACAGCCAAGCCGATCACTGCGGCCACCACCGGACAGAATATGTACTACACCGATCAGTCCGGCGTGATCCGCGTAGATACTTCCGGCTCGGGTGCAAGCAGCGCTAGCACTCCTATCGGCTAAAGTTTGTTCCTCGGCGCAATGACAGGGACGAAGGAGGGGAGTCGAACTCCCCTCCTTCGTTTTTCTGGTTCGAATACCTTGCAAAGACTCGGCCCGGCGTTTTGTGAATAATGATCTAACCATCCTACCCCGCTTGAGCTATTCCACAACCTACATGCCTTTAATAAGCTACGGGGAACGGCCGATGGGAGCCATGAGTTGCCTTGTGCCTCGGCACCGGCAATCATAGAGCGTCCAATCGCCTCCGCTAACAACTAGTACTCACGGGGCACAAATCAAGTACGCAGGTTCCATTGTACGGGCTAGACGAAGTTGCTATAGTCCGGTTCGCTAATCAACAGGCTGTTCTCTTAAGTCGGTCGTTCGCTAACTCTGCGGCGCTCCCAGCCCGGAAAGGCCGGCATTCTGAAACTCCGTACTAAACTGCTGTCTTCGCTTGTCCTCGTCATCGCCGCGCTCACCTGCGCAACATTACTTGTTCTGCGTCATAACGCGGAAATCCAACTTGAGCGGCAGGTAGAGGATGAAGCCCGAAATGTCATTCTGACCTTCCAGGTGATGCAGCAAGAGCGCCAGATTGCGCTCAGCCACAAGGCAGACCTTTTGGCAACAGTCGCATCTATGCGCAATGGCGACGTTACCACGATCAATGATGCCGGTGAGGACCCTTGGCAGGCTGGCGGCCGTGATCTCCTCGGGCTAACCGACCAGAATGGCCGGATCCTCGCGATGCATATGACGGCGGGGGAATTCCCAATTCCCACTGCCGAAGCGATGTTGCGGCGCTCTCGCAAGGCAGGCGACCTCACCGGATGGTGGTACAGTGGCGCGCAGCTCTATCAAATAGCCATCCAACCTTTCTATAGCGATCCTCCCGCGAATAAGGCTCCGTCCGGAATGGTGATCGCCGGGCGGGGAATTGATAGACAGGAGTTGAGTGATCTTGGGAGGATCTCTTCGGCGCAACTAGCCCTGCGGTATGGCGACGATATCGTAGCGAGCACCATCCCAGCCCTCAGGGAGCCGGAAGTCGCGAATCAGCTTCGCGATCAAGCGGCGCCGGAGCAAGTGCAAATCGCCGGCGAACGATACTGGGGCAGCCTGAAAACTCTAACTCCGAACGTCAAACCGGCCGTGAGCCTGATTGTATTGAAATCCGATCGTGAGGCCATGGCTTCACTGGCACACTTGAATCGGTTGCTCTTGGCCCTCGGCTTGGTCGCCGTTTTCTCCGGCGGCGCGCTTGTGTTCGCGATTTGTGACAGGTTCACGCGCCCCCTTGGGAGTCTGGTGGGCGGCGTGGGAGCACTTGAAAAAGGCGACTTCGAATATCGACTGAACGCTCGTGGGAGCGATGAAGTGGCCCAACTGACGCGCGCCTTTGGCCGTATGCGCTCAACACTAAAGACGAACGAGGTTCAACGGCAGAAGCTCGAAGACCATTTACGCCAGTCACAGAAGATGGAGGCGATCGGAAGATTGGCCGGCGGCGTGGCCCACGACTTCAATAATCTGCTGACGGTAATCAAAGGACATGCCGCTATTATGCTCGAGCAGTTGCAGCCCGACGAGACGCTCCACGGGAGTAGCCGTCAGATCGAACAGGCTGCCGACCGCGCCGCGTCCCTGACGCGTCAGTTGTTGGCCTTCTGTCGCATGCAGGTCTTGCAGCCGAAGGTGCTGGATCTGAACGCGCTGATCTCGGATATGGCCAAGCTGTTGAGCCGGCTGATTCGCGCAGATATTCTTTTTAGCTTCCGGCCAGGTGAGTCGCTCAGCAAAGTCAAAGCGGACCCGGGGCAACTCGAACAGGTCATCCTGAATTTTGCGGTGAACGCGGTCGATGCGATGCCCAACGGCGGGACGCTTACGATAGAGACCCACAACGTCACTGTGGACGAGACCGCCGCCAGAAATCGTCCTGTCGTGCCCCTTGGCTCCTACGTGATGCTGGCCGTTACGGACACGGGCTGCGGTATGGACAATCAGACCAAGGCGCGCATCTTCGAGCCCTTCTTCACCACAAAGGAACTAGGTAAAGGCACGGGTTTGGGATTGGCAACCGTATACGGCGTTATCAAGCAGAGTGGCGGATGGGTCTGGGTTGAATCTGAGCCAGGGAAAGGGACCCGGTTCGAGGTTTATTTGCCGCAGGCGACCGGAGCCGAAGAAACGCTTATCACGCCAACAAAAATTGTACTCGCGGCGAGCCGGGGCGAGACCGTTCTCATTGCCGAGGACCAAGACGCAGTCCGAGACTTGGCTTCCCGTTTCCTCAAGGCGGCGGGCTATACAGTGCTTTCCGCGAAAGGCGGTGGAGAAGCGCTGGAAACCGCCAAGCATTGGGGTAGACCGATTAATTTGCTCTTGACTGACGTAGTGATGTCGCAAATGCGTGGACCGGATCTAGCTGCGCTCCTGAAGCGCCTCTATCCGGGGATGAAGACCGTGTACATGTCTGGTTATCAGGATTACGGCGCAAAGGACAACGGATCTGCAGAGGGATGCTTATATGTGCAGAAGCCCTTCTCGCGGGAGGATTTGCTGGGAGTGATCGCCCATGCGCTGAAAGAATCCGAGATTGAGGAAGAAGACGAGCACCTTTCGAGCCTGCAGGCCATCCTCAGCGTTCCAGTCAAAGTAAGGCGAAAATCAGGAAGGCGCGGCCGGAGACCGATTGCCGTCTGAGCGAGCCTCTGTCGTCCTCTTCTCTTTTGCAAGCCGCGACTACGTGGGACCGAAGAAGCATTGATTGTGCAGCAGCGAGTCAATGGCTAACGGCAGGCCCTTCGGCGCGTCCGATTTCAGCAAATATCCATGAACGCCTGTTTGTTGGATTTTGGCGAGCATCGGACCGGCCTCGTGCATTGTGAGAATCAGTATTTTGGTTTGGGGGCTTGCCTTGAGGATCTGTCGGGCGGCGTCCAATCCGTCAAGTCCCGGCATGCTGATATCCACGACGGCAATATCCGGGGTGAACTTTTTAGCTAGCAACACCGCCTGGAGTCCATCAACCGCCTCGCCGACGATCACACAATCGGTTTTGAATTCAATAATCTCCCGCAAGTTTTTCCTGACGACTTCGTGATCGTCCACCAATAGCAATCGACACGACATTCCGCAGGAAGTCTATATTTTCACGCAGCGATATTCATATCAGGGTTTTGCCCTAGATTTGTAAATTGAGCTCCGAAAGTCCGGCGGTCATGTTTTGGGCCTTCAGTCCAGGCCAAATCGCTTCTTCACAAGAAGCACCGAAGAGCTTGAAAATCCGGGACGGATGTATATTATGTCTCTTCTCTTTGCCCGTTGGCGTGGGACCGGCCGGCGCCAGGTAGTGCCGCAGGGATTTCGATGGAAACGAAACGGCCATTTGATTCGGGGCGATACCGCGGCGAATCGTCCGGAGTGGAGGAAGATGAAGAGAAAAAGAGGAGAACAAGGCTCAGCTGCAGTTGCGTTTTCATTAGCTACTTTCCTCGTGATTTTCACCATTGTTACCGTTTACCTCTTCCTGGCTAAGCCCGCGTGGGGGTGGTTCCCGCCGTCGATTACAGAGTTTGGAAAACAGATTGATGCACAGTTCCATCGCACCCTCGTTATTACCGGCATCGTATTTGTCGTCGCGCAACTGGGGCTTGCTCTGGTCATATTTCGGTCGAGGGACCACGGGCAGAAGGCCAGCTTCTTCGAAGGAAATTCAACGATGGAGTTCATCTGGACCTTGGCTACCGTGATCATGTTCGTCGGGCTGGGCCTATACGGCGAGCACGCCTGGGCCGAAGCGCACTTCCAAGGCGCCGCGCCCGGGGCTTTGCAGCTGGAAGTAACCGGCCAGCAATTCGCCTGGAATTTCCGATACGCCGGCCCGGACGGAAAATTCGGTGGTACAAAGCCGGAACTCGTCAGTGCCTCCACTGGAAATCCTTTGGGACTTGACCCGCGCGATCCGGCTTCGAAAGATGACGTCGTATCGCCAGTTGCGTACGTTCCGATAGGTCACGAAGTCGAGATCATTATCCGAACGCAGGACGTAACCCACAGCTTTTATGTCCGAGAGCTGCGTCTGAAGCAGGACGCGGTGCCGGGGATGAGCATTCACATGCATTTCAACGCCACGGTTCCGGGGGAATACGAACTCGCCTGTGCCGAGCTTTGTGGACTGGGTCATTACCGGATGCGCAGTTTCGTGAATGTGGTATCGCAGGACGAATTCGACAAGTGGATGCGCGATCAGGAAACAGCTTTGCAACAACAGTAAGTAGTTGGAAGAGGAGCCGAAAGGTTCCAGGAGCGATTCGATGGTGACGCACGAGAGCGGCGGCCATCACCACCCGCCGAGTGGTTTTATCCGCAAATATATTTTCAGCCTCGATCATAAAGTTATTGGTATTCAGTATTACTTCCTGGCGCTTTTCTCGGTGTTCGTGGGGATGGCGCTGTCGATGCTGATGCGCATCCACCTGGTTTGGCCCAATGCCAAGATACCGTTCACGCCGGGTGGCCAGATGACTCCCGAGCAATACCTGGCGCTGGTGACCATGCACGGGTCGATTATGGTCTTTATGGTGCTGACCACGGCACCGCAATCGGGCTTCGGAAACTATATGTTGCCAATTCAGATCGGCGCTGAAGACATGGCCTTTCCGGTGCTGAACATGCTGTCCTTTTGGACCACGTTTGTGTCTCTGGTGGTGCTCGTTTCGGCATTTTTCGTAACGGGCGGGGCGCCGATTTCGGGCTGGACGGCCTATCCGACGCTGAGCGCGCTCGGTGAAATCGCGGGTCCCGGACAAGGCGCGGGGCAAAACTTGTGGATCATCGGCGTGGCGATATTCTGTATCGGATCGCTGCTGGGTGCCCTCAACTTCATCACGACGACCGTCGATTTACGGGCAAGAGGCATGACCTTGGGGCGCATGCCGCTAACGGTTTGGGCTTGGCTTGTGACCGCGATACTCGGGCTCCTTGCGTTCGGCGTGCTGCTTGCTGCGTGCCTGTTGCTCTTACTCGACCGAGTGGCTGGGACGAGCTTTTTCATTCCCGGCGGGCTCGTCGTGACCGATACGCCCATCGTTTCGCACACAGGTGGCTCGCCGCTGCTGTGGCAGCACTTATTCTGGTTCTTCGGGCATCCGGAGGTTTACATCGCCATCCTTCCGGGGATGGGCGTGGCCTCGCACGTCCTTTCGACGTTCTCACGTAAGCCCGTGTTTGGTTACAAGGCGATGGTGGGCGCGCTTGGAGCCATCGGCTTCCTGGGCTTCTGCGTTTGGGGACACCATATGTTTATCAGTGGAATGAGCCCTTATTCGGCATTCGCGTTTTCGCTGCTGACCATGACCATCGGCGTGCCATCGGCGATCAAGACTTTCAACTGGCTTGGGACGTTGTGGGGAGGCAGGATTCAGTTCACCACGGCCATGATGTTTGGCCTGGGATTTGTGTCGCTATTCGTCACCGGAGGGCTTTCGGGACTATTTCTGGCGCAGCCGTCGATCGATCTTTATCTGCATGACACCTATTTCGTGGTGGCGCACTTCCACTTGATCATGGGAGTGGCCGCGATTTTCGGAATTTTTGCGGCGACCTATTTCTGGTTTCCCAAGATGTTCGGCCGCATGCTGAACGAGACGATTGGGAAGGTTCACTTCTGGTTCACGTTCGTCGGCGTCTACAGCATTTTCATGCCCATGCATTTCCTGGGACTTGCAGGACATCCGCGCCGCTATGCAGACACCACGGGCGTCAATTTTCTGGCGCCGCTGCACCCCGTCCATTACTTCATAACCATAGCCGCGATGATTACCATCACCGCCCAGTTGATCTTTCTCTTCAACTTTTTTTACAGTATGAAGGCGGGGCAAAAAGCGGCCGAGAATCCCTGGAACGCCACGACACTGGAATGGAGCATTCCCTCTCCGCCCCCGTTTGATAATTTCGCCGGCCACATCCCGGTGGTCTATCGCGGGCCATATGAATTCAGCGTTCCTGGTGCGACGGAAGACTACATCCCGCAATATCTGGCGCCGGAGAGAGTGGGCAAGGCACACTAACGGAGTACGGTTATGCCGGGCACGATCACGGATGAGATCGAGATAATTGACGCTGGTCGCGGCGGGGGCACAGACGTGCCCGCGGGCGGCGACGATGATGGCGACGGTTCTGACGGCGAATCGCGAGGTACGCCGCAGCGCGCTTACTTCACGGTCATTCAGCTCGCGCTCGCCGGCATCGTCATGTTTTTTATGGCGTTAACGAGGGTGCGATGGAACTGTGCATCAATCTGTTTTCCAAACTCTGTAATCGACGGCGGGAACCACCCCCACGCGG